>Cobain_p2__coassemble_537_pt1 | contig 64944 bp, 53 predicted proteins | sample Cobain_p2__metabat2_low_PE_026 | metagenome-assembled genome bin Cobain_p2
GAGCGCCGCCCTGTCACGGCGGAGGTCGAGAGTTCGAGTCTCTTCTGGGTCGTTAGCATTAAGCTAATGATATTTAGTAAAGTGCATAAAGTATGGGATCTTAGCTCAGCTGGGAGAGCATCTGCCTTACAAGCAGAGGGTCACAGGTTCGAGCCCTGTAGGTCCCATCAATATGGATGGATTCCCGAGTGGCCAAAGGGGGCAGACTGTAAATCTGTTGGCAACGCCTTCGAAGGTTCGAATCCTTCTCCATCCATTTGAGTACCGTAAGGACTCAGTTAAGTTGCCGATGTGGCTCAATTGGCAGAGCAGCTGATTTGTAATCAGCAGGTTATCGGTTCGAGTCCGATCATCGGCTTAAAATTTATAATATCGCGGGATGGAGCAGTCTGGAAGCTCGTCGGGCTCATAACCCGAAGGTCATAGGTTCAAATCCTATTCCCGCTATTTATGCCCAGATAGCTCAGTTGGTAGAGCAGAGGACTGAAAATCCTCGTGTCGCTGGTTCGATTCCGGCTCTGGGCACTGTCAGATATAAAGCGACAAAAAACAGAATATGGAGCATTAGCTCAGTCGGTAGAGCACTTGACTTTTAATCAAGTTGTCCGGGGTTCGAATCCCCGATGCTTCATTTTCACTGGAAATCTTAATGGTTTCCAGTTTTTTGTTTGTCAGATTTTTTGATATTCATAGGTTCTACTTTTTAAATTACAGCATAAAATAATAGTAGCTAAGAAAGATATGGAAGATGCGCACTTCTTTATTGGACAGGCTGTAAAAAAGGAGGATTCTTATGAAGAGTTTAAAAGATAGCTTTTGTCAGGCAATTACAGCGTTTATTTGTTTTGTGATAAATCTTCTTTTTGCAGGAAGTAAAAGAAGAGAAGACGTTCTTTTAACAGCTTCAGTCTGTGGAAACAGTGGAAATCTTTCTGTAAATAATGAGAACGATGTGGAAAACTTTTATGTAAATGAACTTTCAGGAAAAGGAAGAGAAAATGCGAATAAAGTGAAGCATATAGTAACGGAAGAGTTTCGGAAACAGGAGACATTGCAGAAAAATAATGTGACAGCAAACTTTTCAATGCAGAAAGAGCTCTGTAGAATCAGAGTGCCATGTTTGGAGAAAGAAGGCGAATCTCCGCCTTAAGAGTACAGAGTTGCATACATATTGAAAAAAAGGCATATAATAGGGAAAAAAGCAGGATTTGCAGGATATGAAACATCAAATCTCTTTTTTATTCTGGAGAGCTGCAGCTCTTCTTTTAATACCCTATTTTGCCGTAATAGGATTTCAGGGAAAAGAAATTGCTCTGATGAATCGTATTCCGAAGGCAGAAGACTGCCTTCCTTTTATTTTGTCAGAGGAGATCGACGCAGACAAAGAAGAAGAAACTCTAAAAGCACAGGCTGTTATTGCAAGAACGAATCTTTATAGAAGAATAAAAGAAGGAGAAAGTCTTTACGATATTTTAAAAGAACAGGGAAAAAAGAGAAGAACGGTAGAAAAAGTCTTTATTGATGCAGTAAAAGATACAGAACATATAGTGTTGCTATGGAATGGAGAATTGAAACCAGTTCCTTATCATGAGATTAGCAGCGGAAAGACAAGGAGCGGCGAAGAAGTTTTCAGGGATCAGGAATTTACATATTTGAAATCAGTAGACAGCAATGCGGACAGACATTCCCCGGATTATCTGTCCAGCGTATACATAGAGGAAGGGCAGCTTCCCCAGGAATTTGAAATAGAAGAAAGAGACAGCGCCGGATATGTGCAGAGTATTGAGGCAGATGGAAATCTTTTGGAGGGGGAAGGATTCCGCCGTGGAATGAGGCTTTCTTCAGCTGATTTTACTGTGCAGAAATTGAATGGGAAGATTCGTTTTCTGTGCCGGGGAAAGGGGCATGGGCTTGGATTTTCTCAGTATGGCGGAAATGAACTGGCAAAAGAAGGGAAAAATTATAAGGAAATTCTGACTGCGTATTTTCCGGAAATGAATCAGGAAAACATACATAAACTTTTTTAATACGTGAATAAACAACCATATTCTGGACACCCTATAGATACAGAAACATAGTAGTAGCTGCGGAAAACCCGGACAGTTACAGAGAATATAAGCAGAGGTGAAGGGAATATGATGAACAACAAAAAAGCAAAAATCATCTTAAACGGCGCAGTTCTGGCAGTGATGGCGGCACTGGGAATCACAGTTTACCAGATTGGTACATCTTCCTCAAAAGATGAAATTATGTATGAAGATGTAAAAGAAAAAGCGGAAAAAGAATACGATACAGAATCAGGGACTTCAGGAGAGAGAAAAGAAAATAAAGAGGAAGCTCTCGTGGATGCAGATACCAGTAAGGTAAAGGCAAGCATGGAAAAAAATACGAATACCAAAGAGATAGAAGAAACAAAGAAAGAATCAGTGGATAAAATACAGGAGCCAGAAGAAACTCCAATAGAAACGGCAGCGAATCCACAGGCAGCACCATTAAATCTTCCGGAAGTAAATTTTTCTGAAGAAACATTAATGGAATGGCCGATTCACGGAAATATTCTTGTAGATTACAGCATGGATTCCACTGTATATTTTCCAACTCTCGACCAGTACCGTTTAAGCCCTGCAATCGCAGTGCAGGCAGATGAGGGAGCTCCTGTTATGTCTGCTGTAAATGGAACGGTTTATTCTGTAGAAGAAACGGCGAAAACAGGTACAACGGTAACAATGGAGCTTGGTAATGGGTATCAGGCGGTTTATGGACAGTTAAAGGATTTGAACGTATCAGAAGGCGATACCGTAAAGAAAGGTGCGATTATCGGGTATGTGAATGCACCAACAAAATATTACAGTGAAGAGGGAAGCAATCTTTATTTTGCAATGAAAAAAGACGGAAAACCGATTGATCCGATTGCTTATCTTCCGTAAAGCATTCACAAAACAAAAAAATCTACGTATAATAAAGCAGGTGGGTAAGAAAATTCGCAGTCAGCGATTCAGCCACCTGCTTTATTATTTTTATGGTATAGGAAATTACTCCGTAATGTTCCATACTTTTGTAAAAATACGAGTTTTGGCTGACTGCTTTTTATAGAGTGTTTCAGGAATGGCTGTCTGAATATAAGAATAGACGGCTGTTCTTACATATGGGAATGGGAACTGTGATAAAAAGATTCAGGAGACAGAAATATGAATTACACATATATAGTATGCTGCGCAGACGGAAGTCTTTATACAGGATGGACAAACTGTCTGGCGCGGAGAATAAAAGCCCATAATAGCGGCAAAGCAGGGGCGAAGTATACGAAGTCGAAAAGACCGGTAACACTTGTGTATTATGAAGGCTTTGCAACGAAGGAAGAGGCTATGAGAAGGGAATATGAAATCAAACAGATGTCCAGAGGAAAAAAATTGGAGTTGATGGAGAGTTTCTAAAGAATTTAAACAAAATCTATAAATTACAGTCAGGAAAAGAAAGAAAAAGTATGATATTTTTAAGATAGAGTAAAAGGAAAAGGTGGGGGATTATGATAAAGGTATTATTTGTAGATGATGAAGTAATGGCAATGGATTATTTACAAAACATGATTTTCTGGGAAAAGGAAGGATTTTCTGTGGTGGGACATGCCAGAAGCGGAAAAAAAGCGCTTGAAATATATGATAGAGAGAAACCAGACATCGTAATTTCTGATATAAAAATGACGGGAATGGATGGCCTTGAATTAACAAAAAGATTAAAAGAAAAAAATCCGGATGTGGTGGTAATTCTTCTTTCTGCTTACAGAGATTTTGAATATGCACAGAAAGGTTTTGAATACGGTGTTTCTAATTATCTCTTAAAACATGAACTATGTGAAGAAAAACTTATAGAAGAATTAAAAAAAGCAAAAGAGCGTTTAAAGGCGAACGGAAGAAAAAAGAAAATTTATCAGAAATACTTTGCGAAACAGTTAATTTATAACATGGAAGATGTAACGGAGATAGAAGAAAAAGAGCTTGGAAATCGTTTCTTTTTAATTTTGGTTAATAAAAATCCTGTTTTTCATAATGGAGTATTCCATGAATTGTCATGGTTATATGAGGAAAGGGAAAGGATTCAGCAATGTTCACAGGAAACAGAAGCGGAAATAGAATATGTTTCAGATGTGACGCTAACATCTGGAAATACGATTATTCTTTATAAAATAGGGAATATAAACAGTCGTTATGAGCTTGTAAATAAAATAGAAAATACGTCTAAAAGAATAGCATCTTCTTTTAGTATGGAAGAGAATAGTTCTTTTAATATTATTTACAGTAATGAAATTAAGCGTGCGGAAATAAGCGGAACCTTTCAAAAGATGTCCAGAATGATACATTATTCGGTTTTTTGGAAACCACGCTGTATATACGCTCTGGAACGTCTGGAAGAAAAGGGAGAAGAAGAAAAAATTTCATGGAATGAACAAGAAAAAGAGCTTCGTGGAATTATTTTTGAAGGAAAAAAGACAGATGATTTTATTTCTTATTTATTTGAACTTGTAAGATACCCAAGAGAAAATTTAAGAGGATTTAGAGATTTATTATTTGTGCTTGATAATCTGGCAAAAGAGATGGAAGACAGACATGGAATCATACATATAAAGAAACGTGAAGCCGGATATAAAATTCAGGACGTTGAAAACTATTATATAGAAAAAATGAATTATATTTCTGAAACAATACAGGAAAGAACTGAAAAAAAATATTCAAATATTGTTGTGGATATGATGCGGTATATAAACAAGAATTACTGCAGAGAAATCAGTTTGGAATCTTTAGGAGAAGAGTTTCAGATGAACGGAGTGTATCTTGGACAGATTTTTAAAAAAGAGACGGGAACAACCTTTTTAAAATATCTCACAGCTCTGCGGATAGAGGAGGCAAAGAGACTTTTGGCCCAGGGAGATAAAAATGTATCGGAAGTATCGGAAATAGTGGGATATAAGACAAGTCAGTATTTTAGCCAGATATTTATTAAAAATGTAGGAATGAAGCCGCAGGAGTATAAAAAATGGAGAAAAGATATTTAAGGAAAAAGTCGCTAAAAAGCAGAATTTTAAAAAACATTTTCTTTGTTCTGGCAGTTTCCATGATATTCAGTACAGCTATAAGTTATGTATATTTTGAAAAAATTGTGAGGAAACAAGTACTTGAAGAGGAAAGGGCAGGGTTGGATCAGGTTACAAATCAGCTGGAATTTATGATAGAAGATATTCAAAATTTTGCAGCAGGAGTTATAGCAGATGAAGAGCTGCAGAATGTGCTGAATATAAAAAAAACAGAAAGCGCTGCATTTGATAAAGTGAAAAAAGAAAGTGAAATGTCTAATCGGCTTGTTTTTTATAATAGTCTTAGAACATATGTAGCCGGTTCTTTTATAGTCTTAGCAGATGGGAAAAAATACTGCAGTATAGGACCTAATTCAGCGGAAGAATATATGAAAGAAAAAATGAAAATAAAAGAACTGCAGGATTATATAAAAAATAAAGAAAAAATATTTTCTTCGCCTTATTATGGTGTGGATAATTGGGTATCCCAACCTGTTGTGTGCTTCAGAAGTCCCATGTATAATAAATTCCAGTTTGGAGAAGAACAGGGGACTCTTTATCTTGAAATTTATCTCGAATATTTTTTGAAACAAGTAGATACATATGGGGAAAATCAAAAAAATATTTGCTTGATGGGAAATAATAATGAAGTTTTATATGAAGGAAATCAAAACAGAGAAATCAGCAGAGTAATTAAAAGACAAAAAGGTGGGATAGAAGAAGGAAGCTCAAAAGCAGAAGGCAATTATTTTATATGTAATAATGTAGGAGATTCCGGATGGAAGTTGTATGTAATGATCACACCAGAGTATTTATGGCAGAGATGTAAATTTGTATTTATCTTTTTCAGTTTATCTTTTGTAATTTCTCTTGCTGCGATTTTGTTTACGACATCAAGACTTATGGAACAGATTATACATCCCGTAACAGTTCTTTCAAGAAGAATGGAAAAGACTCATTATAATAAACTTCATGTTCAGGAAATGGTCCACACAGGAGATGAAATAGAGATATTGTATCAATGTTATAACGATATGGTAGAGGAAATTCAAAGGGGAATCGAGCAGCAGCGTGTCTACGAGAAGCGCACAAAAGATATGGAGTTTGATATTATGCTTTCTCAGATCAATCCTCATTATTTATATAATGTATTAAATACAGTTGTTTATTTATCGGCAGCAGGCAAAAATAAAGAAGTTGTAAAAATTACAAATGCTCTTATTTTCAGTTTACAGGAAACTATGAGATTAGGAGAAAAAAACATAGAAACAACTGTAGAAAAAGAGTTAATGCTTACGCAATGTTATCTTGATATTCAGAAATATCGCTATCCTGGTGTTTTTGAAGCAATAATAAAATGCGAAGAGAATATGAAACAGTGCCTTGTACCGAAAACGATTATCCAGCCTCTTGTAGAGAATGGCATTCTGCATGGTATTTTACCTATGGAAGAACCAGGTGTAATTCAAGTATGTATTTATAAAAAAGAGAATTTTCTCTGTGTCGAGGTAGAAGATAATGGAGAAGGTATTTCAAAAGAAAGGTTGGATGCTTTTGAACGGGGAGAGGAGCTTATATATGAGAAAAATGGAAGAAAACATATAGGAATCAGCAATGTGAGAGACAGAATCTCTTATCTTTACGGAGAGCCATATGGAATGTGGATAAAACGTCTTCCGGGAAGAGGGACAAGAGTCATACTGCATTTACCCTATAAAATTTAAACAGAAACTAAAGATTGCCGTATGGGAAGAAATGCCGGGGAATGTTAAAGTAAAACTATCTTAAACGGAGGGAGCATTTCATTATGAAGAAAAGAACGAAAAAAATCATGGCTCTGATGATGACAGCAGCTGTGGCAGCAACAACACTTGTAACAGGAGGAAGCGCTGTTTATGCAGAAAAAGCAGAGGATTACAGTGAGCCGCTTCCGGAGGATTATGAAGGAACTCTTACTATGTGGGGATGGGACGATCCTTATTTTGAGGGGATTACAAAAGCTTTCAATAAAAAATATCCAAATGTAAAGTTTGAATATACCCCAATGGCAAATGGAGATTCTCTTCAGAAGTATCAGACAGCGCTTGCTACAGGAACAGAACTTCCTGATATTGGATGGGCGATTATTGATTCCAGAGCAAAGGTTTTTGAACTTGATATGTGGGAGGATTTATCAGCAGAACCATATAATTTTGACATTAATGAGGTATATGATTATCTCCATCCTAAAATGGTAAATTCAAAAGGCGCTGTGTGCGGAATTGAGCAGTGTTTAAGTCCGGCAGGAATTGCATACAGAAAAGACCTTGCAAAAGAATATCTTGGAACAGATGATCCAAAAGAACTGGAAGCTATGTTCCCGGATTGGGAAGCCTTTATTGAGAAGGGAAAAGAAGTACTGGAAAAGAGCGATGGAAAAGTTTATATGTGGCCGGGAATTGCAGATGCACAGCAGTTTATCAGAGAGCAGGGAGCAGTTTCCTGGATTGATGGAGATACGATTAATGCGACAAAGAGCCTGCAGCGTTCTATGGATCTTGCATGTAAATTCCGTGATGCAGGAATCGTAGATAAATTAGAGGCATGGAGCGCTCCCTGGTATGCTTCTTTCGGAGAGGATACACATATCTTTGCAGGATGTGCAACATGGTCTGTACCATTTACGATTGAACCAAATGATCCAAAAGGTGAGAGCACAGGTCACTGGGGATTAATGAGCGCACCAGAAGGAAACATAAGCTGGGGCGGAACGACAATGGGAATTACAAAAACATGCAAAGATAAGAGACTTGCATGGGAATTTATTAAATTTGCAACACTTTCTACAGAAGGCGCAGAAGAATTAAATAAAATTGGATATTTAACATCTGCAAAAGCTCCGTATGAAGAAAAACCAGAACTGAAAGTATGGAAGAGCAAATGGTTTGGCGATCAGGATCTTGGGGCATATTTCCTGGATGAAATTGTTCCGAATATTGAAGTAAGACCTATGAATCTTGATGATAATATTATTCATGAAACAATCAATCTTGTTACTACTGCATTAAATAATGATTCCGGTATGACGGCAGAAGATGCTATGGATTATTTGAAAGAAGAACTTGAAATGAAGCTGCCGGATTACACAATCGAATAATATTGTATGAAAATAAGGGTGCTGCAAAGACAGCACCCTTACAGGTTCAAAGGAGAGAAAAATATGAAGAAAAAACACAAAACGTTATCAAAATGGCCGTTTATCTTTATGCTGCCGTATTTTGCATTTTATTTTATGTTTTTTATTTATCCGACTATCTATTCATTTGCAATCAGCCTTACAGACTGGGATAGTATAGCAGGAGCGGCAAATCGAAATTTTGTTGGAATTGCGAACTATATAAGACTGATTACAAAGGATAAATTGTTTTACAAGGCATTGGGAAACACCTTTATGTTCATGATTATATACATTCCGCTTTTAATTATCGGCGGACTTGTTCTTGCGGTACTTCTTTATAAATTAAAAAAATCATCCCGCCTTTTCCAGACATTAAATGTACTGCCATATATTACAACACCTGTTGCGATTGGTGTGATTTTTTCATTCTTATTTGACTGGTCAACGGGAATTATTAATAAAGTTCTTATAGATGTGGGAATCCTTGAAGAAGGCATTAACTGGCTGGGAAGTCCTATGACGGCGAGAATTGTTGTAATATTGCTGATTGTATGGAAAAACCTGGGATATTATCTTCTGATTTACCTTGCAGCGCTTTCTACAATACCGGAGGATGTTTCGGAGGCGGCGATGGTAGATGGTGCAAATAAATGGCAGGTATTCCGCCATATTACAATACCATATCTTCGTCCAATGACAATTTTCCTTGTGCTTACAAGCATTATCAGCGGTTTCCAACTTTTTGATGAGCCGTATCTCCTTTTCAGTACACAGCAGGGAAACAGTATGGGAGGTCCGGGACGATCCTGTATGACTGCTATGATGTATTTCTTTGATCAGACATTTAAGAGCTCTACAAGACTGGGATATGGAGCGGCTGTATCTTATGGAATTTTTGTAGTAGTACTTGTAGTAAGCCTTATTGTTTCTAAAATTATCAACAAAAAGGAGAGGGAAGCATGAAAAGAAAAGTAAAAAACAGTCTGTTTTTAATTCCGCTTTTGATTATCAGTATTATTTCGGTGATTCCCTTTTATTTTATTGTTTCAATGGGAACGCACAGTACAACAGAAATTTATAATGTAGATATATTTCTTTTTGGAAATAAATTAATCGAGAATCTGAAAACCATTATTTCCGGAGGATTTTTAAAGTATTATTGGAATACGATTTATACAGCAACACTTTCTGCTGTTTTAAGTGTTCTTATCAGTGCTATGACTGCATATGGTCTTACAATTTATCAGTTTAAGGCAAGGAATTTCCTGAAAACATTTATTGTAGCAAGTATGATGATTCCGGCGCAGATTGGTCTTCTGGGGTATACAATCGAGATGAGAAATCTTCATCTTGTAAATACACACTGGCCTTTAATTTTAACATGGGGAGCAAGTGCATATGGCGTATTTTTTATTGTGCAGTATCTTTCCAGTTCTCTTCCAAAGGAATTGATAGAAAGCGCCAGAATTGACGGCTCAGGAGAAATCCGAACATTTGCCAGTATTGCGCTTCCTATGATGAAGCCGGCTCTTGGAACTTTATTTATGCTTGTTTTCCTGTGGTCATGGAACAACTTCCTGATGCCGAGTACCGTTCTTACAGACAGTAACAAATTTACGATTCCGCTGGGAATTCAAACTCTGGCAACTGCGTATACTCAGGACTGGGGCGCAAGAGGCGCAGCCCTTACCATTTCTGTTATGCCTATTTTGATTATTTTTGCAATTGGTTCTAAATATTTTATTAAAGGTTTATCAGCAGGTGCAGTAAAGGGATGATTTTCTGAACAGATACAAGGAGAAGTGTGATGCAGAATTATATTGATGTCTCTAAGATAAAAGAAAAAGAAATTTATTCTTTGGGAAAAAATTTTTTCGGCGAAGGTTCTCAGGGAACGATAGGATTTACAAATTACTATCTGGAGGAAAATGGGACTCCGTTCTTTGGAATTGCCGGGGAGTGCCATTATGCAAGAGTTCATGAGAGTCAGTGGGAAGATACGATATTAAAAATGAAGATGTGTGGAATCAATATAGTATCTACATATGTATTCTGGATTCACCATGAAGAGCAGGAAGGGGTTTTCCGGTTTGACGGAAACAGGAATCTCAGAAAATTTGTTGAGATTTGTAAAAAGCATGGAATGTATGTGATTGTGAGAATCGGACCATTTGATCACGGAGAAGTAAGAAATGGCGGTCTTCCTGACTGGCTTTACGGAAAGCCTTTTGAGGTAAGAAGTCTCGATGAAGGATTTCTTTTATGTGTAAAAAGATTATATCATGAGCTTGGAGTACAGCTTAAAGGATTATATTTTAAAGATGGCGGTCCGATTATCGGAACACAGCTTGACAATGAATATATGCATTCCGCAGCGCCGTGGGAAATGACTACAGGTGTGGCAAATGAATGGACGCCGGGGGGCGGAGATGGTGTCGAGTATCTTCATACCTTAAAAAAACTGGCACAGGAAGAAGGAATCCTGACGCCGTTTTATACAAGCACAGGATGGGGCGGAGCTGCTATGGACGCATCCGAGATGATGCCGCTCTGGGGCGGCTACGCATTCTGGCCCTGGATTTTTTATGATTACAGGGGAGAACATCCGGCAACTCCGGAGTATATTTACCGTGATAATCATAATAATGAAATTTCAAAAACATATAATTTTGAACCGGAGTATGAACCGGAAAGTATGCCGTATGCCTGCTGTGAAATGGGCGGAGGAATGGCTTGTTATTATTATTATCGCTTTCAGCTTCCATATGAGAGCGTAGATGCTATGGCAAATATTAAAATGGCAGGTGGCTGTAATTTTCTGGGTTATTATATGTTCAGAGGAGGAAGCAATCCAAAAGGTGAAAAAACGCCGTTTCTGAATGAATGCCAGTGTCCGAAAATTTCTTATGATTATCAGGCTGTCATTGGTGAATATGGGCAGCTTCGTCCAAGCTTTTACAGATTGAAAGCTCTTCATACATTTGCTTTAAATTATTCAAATTATCTCTGCAGACTTGTAACAGCGCTTCCAAAAGGGGCAGAAGAGATAAAACCGGAAGACGTAGAGACACTTCGTTATTCTGTCCGTACAGATGGAAAATCAGGTTTTGTATTTTTGAATAATTACCAGGACCATGTGGAATGCAAGGCAAAAGAAGGAGAATATATCTGCCTGGAAACACAAAATGGAAAAATTGAGATTTCAGATATTTCTCTGGCAGCAGGAGAAGAAGCGATTCTTCCTTTTGGACTTGATGTAGAGGGATGCCGCCTGATTTATGCGAAGGCGCAGCCGCTATCTATTATCCGTGAAGGTGAAAAAACAGTATATTTCTTTTTTGTTCCGGATGGAATGAAGGCAGAGTATGTGTGGGATGGAAAAACGGTAAATGCACTTAATGGAAATGAAGTGAAGGAAGAAAAACTTTGTGTAATTCCGGAAGAAGGTAAAATGTCTTCTTACAGAATCTCCGGGAAAAATGGAGATGTGGAAATTGTGACGCTCACAAGAGAGCAGAGTCTTCAGTTCTATGAACTCCAGAGAGAAGGGAAAAAGACAGTGGTACTTTGCAATGTTCCTTTTATGTATGATGGAGAAAAAATTCATCTGGAAAGCGCGGAAGAAAAAACCATAGTAAAACTTATGATGTATCCGGCAGCAGAACTGAAATATGCAGGAGAAAATATAAATGTTTCAGAGGTGCAGGAAGGAATTTTCAAAGGTGTCCAGTTTTCAGAACATATTTCAGCAGAAGAATTAAAGCTTCAGAAATGTGGTCCGTACAGATATACATTTATTGTGCCGGAAAATTATGAGGAATATAAAGACGCGCGTATTCAAATTTCCTATACAGGTGATATAGGATATGTGTTTATTGACGGAGAGCTTGTATCTGATAACTTCTGCAATGAGGCTGTCTGGGAAATTGGTCTGAAAGAAGTGTGGAAACCAGAGATGGGAAAAGAATTTACCCTTCTGATTACGCCAAGAAAAGAAGACCAGAGTGTTGATGTTTCTTCTACGATGGCAGGACGTAAGGAAATGCTGAAAAAAGCAGTGGGAGAAGTAAAATCTGTTAAAATACAGCCGGTAAAAGAAATCGTATTTGAAATTATGTAAATATAGGAGGTTTGTATGGAATTTAAGACAAATAAACTTCTTCACGGAGGAGATTACAATCCGGAGCAGTGGCTGGACAGACCGGATATTCTTGAAAAAGATTTAGATATGCTGGAAGAAGCCGGCTGCAATGTAGTAAGCCTTGGGATTTTTTCCTGGTCAACCCTTGAACCGGAGGAAGGCGTATTTAATTTTGAGTGGCTGGAGAATATTATCAATAAGCTTTATGAAAGAGGAATTTCCGTAATTCTTGCAACTCCGTCCGCTTCAAGACCAAAATGGCTGGCTGACAAATATCCGGAGGTACTGAGAGTTGATGGTGAGAGAAGAAGAGCGCTTTATGGATTTCGCCATAATCACTGCTATACCTCTCCTGTTTACAGAGAAAAAACAGCAATTATAAACAAAAAACTGGCAGAGCGTTTCGGAAATCATCCGGCAGTGATTATGTGGCATATTTCAAATGAATTTGGTGGAGAGTGCCACTGTCCCCTTTGTCAGGAAGCATTCCGCAACTGGCTGAAGGAGAAATATGGCACGATTGAAAACTTAAATAAGAAATGGTGTACAACCTTCTGGAGCCATACATATAACAGCTTTGAGCAGATTGAAAGCCCGTCTCCCATTGGCGAGACACAGCTTCATGCGTTAAATCTTGACTGGAAACGTTTTGTGACTCATCAGACGGCAGATTTCATTCATCACGAAATACAGGCTGTTCGAGAGGGAGGAAGCGAGCTTCCTACAACTGCAAACCTCATGTACTATTTTGACGGATTAAATTATTTTGAACTTGCCAAAGAAATTGATGTAGTTTCCTGGGATACATATCCTACATGGCATAAGCAGGATGTGATTGAGACTGCGTATGAAAATGGAATGTGCCACGATCTGATGCGTTCTCTCAAGAAAAAACCGTTTTTCCAGATGGAATCATGTCCTACCTCTACAAACTGGCAGAGTGTGAGCAAGCTGAAAAAACCGGGGGTACTATTTGCACAGTCCATGCAGGCGATTGCCCACGGGGGCGAAGGAGCTCTTTATTTCCAGATTCGCCAGAGCAGAGGTGCTTCCGAGAAGTTTCACGGAGCTGTTATCGACCATTACGGAGGAAACGATACAAGAGTATTCCGTGAGGTAAGTCAGGTTGGGAAAACTTTAAAAGAAATTTCGGTTCTTGCAGGAAGTGAAGTAAAAAGCCAGGCTGCGCTCCTTTATGACTGGGACAGCCAGTGGGCAATGGAAGACAGCCAGGGACCGAGAAATAAAGGGCTTCATTACAGAGAGGCACAGTTAAAGTATTACAAAGGTTTCCGCAAACTTGGACTAAATGTAGACCTTGTAGATATGACATGTGACCTTTCCGGCTACAAAATTTTTGCAGCTCCGATGTGTTATATGTTCCGTGACGGATTTGAGGAAAAAGTGCGGAAATTTGTGGAAGATGGTGGAATCTTTATTGCAACTTACTGGTCCGGAATTGTAGATGATACAGATAAATGTTTTCTTGGAGGTGTTCCTCATGGACTTATGGATGTTCTTGGAATCCGCAGTACAGAGATTGACGGTCTTTATGACTGGGAAGAAAATTCTCTTGTGCCTGTTGAAGGAAATGTGCTGGGAATGGAGAAAACATATTCCTGCAAATATCTCTGTGACCTTGTAGAGCTTCGCGGAGCAGAGACTGTTATGACATACGGAAGCGACTTTTATGCAGGTTATCCTGCACTTACTGTAAATACTTATGGAAAAGGAAAAGCCTGGTATGTTGCGGCTGATGCAGAACAGGAATTTCAGGAAGACTTCTTAAAGAAGGTTATGAAAGAGAGTGGAATTTCCTGTGGAATGAAAGAAGATATTCCAGAGGGACTTGAAGTGACTTTAAGAGAAACAGAAAAGGAGCGTTTCTATATTTACCAGAACTGGGGGAAAGAGGAAGTAAGTCTTCCCCTCCCGGAGGGAGAGGCGGAAGCTCTCTATGGAGAGAGTATAGAAAAGCTTGCGCCATATGGAATTGCTATTATTAGGGTAAATAAACATTAATGAGTGTCAAGAATAATTTCACAGGAAGCCTCAGGGAATTCCTGTGAAATCTTTTCGTTTAGAGACTTATTTGCTTCCTGAATATATTTTACACATATGGAATCCATTTCAACCTGGAAGTAAATGGATACCCACATTTTTCGTCCCGTTCTGGAAATATCATAGAAAACGGGTGTAAAGGAATAGTTTTCCAGGATTTTTCCGGAGATTTCTTTGATTCTGTCAACTGTCTTCTGTTCTGGAGAAAACAGGAAAAGTTCTCTGAATGTAGATACCAGCATTTTAATTGTTTCAGGAACCATAAAAATCATAACGACAATGGCAATAATCTGGTCAAAATACGGGGAAAGAAATCCCAGGGACGTATTCTGCAGCTGTACAGCGATAAAAAACGCCAAAGACATTCCGAGACTGTATGCCACATCCAGCTTCCAGCCAAGTATTTCGGCTTTTACAGTAGGCGAGGAAATTTTGCGGCTCATCCATTTCATGATCAGAAGAATAATCAAACTGGCAAGACCAAGCATGAGCTGGAAAAGAGAAACTTGTCCTTTGTCAATTGAGTTACCTCCAGAAAGGAGTTTTTCAATAACGCTTGTCAGGACGCTGACAGTTACAGAGGTCATCATAATGTTTTTGATTAAGATAAAAAAAGATTCTACCTGAAAAAAACCATAAGGGTGTTTTTCTGAAATAGGGCGATGAAACAGCGGCGTTAAAAATAAGAGCAGGATAATGAAAACCAGCTCAGATGCGTCATATAGTGCGTCCATTAATGTTGACTGGGAATGGCTGTATATGGCGTAAATTAATTCGACTATGACGAAACCAACTCCAGAGAGAAATGAAAGCAGTAAAATACGTTTTTCTAATAATTCTTCAGAACGTTCACGTGAACGAGAAGACATGAATAATCACCTTCCTTGTAATAAGTTTAAGACTAAGTGTAACACTTTTTTGGAAATACGTCAAAAAACCAGAAAACCACCGGATTCGGTGGTTTTCTGAACGAATAAAGCAGATTTATCCTCTTGCATTTTACGGTAAAACTGCCACAAAGAAGTACATGACAATAAAATGGCAGGCGCTTCCAAGCATAATAAAGATGTGGAAAATTTCGTGTGAGCCAAAGTTTTTGTGCGCTGCATTAAAGATAGGAAGCTTTAATGCGTAAATGATACCTCCAATGGTATAAATGATACCTCCTGCAAGAAGCCATCCGAATCCAGCTCTTGGAAGAGAGTGGAAGATGGGTACAAAAGCCAGAACGCAGAGCCATCCCATTCCAATATAAAGTACGGAAGAAAGCCACTTAGGACAGTTGATCCAAAGTCCTTTTAACAGTATGCCGACAATGGCAACAGCCCATACAAGAGCGCAGAGAACGTATCCTGTGCGGTTATGAAGGGCAATGAGGCACACTGGTGTGTAGCTTCCCGCTATCATAATAAAAATCATCATATGATCTATTTTACGAAGCCTTCTGTTTATCTTTTCTGTAGAGTCTACAGAGTGGTAAAGTGTGCTTGCTGCATAGAGCAGAATCATGGTAAGGATAAAAATACTGATTGCTGCAATATGAAGGGAATCTCTGCCTCTGGCAGCTTTTACAATCAAAGGGGCAGCGCCGGCAATGGCAAGAAGCATGGCGATGCCGTGAGTGATGGCGCTTCCCGGGTCTTTTAATTTCAGTTTCATATAAGTCGCCTCCTGAAAATTTCTGTATGTAGTTTTTAAAACTACATATCAAGTATATGAATACTATAACACAAATATTCTAAAATGCAAGAATAAATTTAACGCATAAAAATTTCTTCATCTACAGATACTATTTCCATAAATGGAAAGTAAAGCAAACGGAAAGTACAGTAGATGGAGGAATTTTTTTATGAAAGCAACTGGAATTGTAAGACGTATTGACGATTTGGGAAGAGTTGTAATCCCGAAAGAAATCAGAAGGACGCTGCGGATTAAAGAGGGAACACCTCTGGAAATTTTTACAGACAGAGAAGGGGAAATTATACTGAAAAAATATTCTCCTATTGGAGAGCTGAGTATTTTTGCAAAAGAATACGCGGAGGCGCTGGCACAGACAACAGGACTGGTGGCGTGCATTACAGACCATGATCAGGTAGTAGCCGCATCAGGAGCAGGAAGTAAGGAATTTGCAGGAAAAGAAATCAGTAAAGAGCTGGAAGGGGCAATCGGAGACAGGGAAGGCATTTGTGTAAATGGAAATGAGAAAGGAAAAATCCCTGTGGTGTCAGACCAGGCAGGGAGTTTGTATTCTCAGGCTGTACAGCCTATCATATGTTCAGGAGATGCCATTGGAGCAGTAATTCTTATGGGGAAAAGCGAAAAAGATGTGATGGGAAATTCTGAGCGTCTTCTTGTGCAGACGGCAGCAGGGTTTCTGGGACGCCAGATGGAGCAGTAGATTAAATCGTTTCTGTAAGAGAGTGATATTCCTCAAGTGTCATTCCTGTAAGAGCGAGCCAGGAGGCAAGAGGTTTTGTCACATAGCGAATATGCCAGGGTTCGTAAGGAAATTCCGTGATATGTTCTTTGTTTTTCGGATACCGAAGGATAAAACCGTAAAGAGAAGCGTTTCTGGCGAGCCAGATGCCTTCCCGTGTTTCGGCAAATTCTTCTGAAAGTTCCATATTAATGCAGGGACAGGAAAGATCCAGAGCGAGTCCGCTTTGATGTTCGCTTGTTCCGGGAGGCGCAACATATGGGCTTCCTGTGAAAAGCTGCTTTTGCCGTAAATAGGAGCGGTATCCGGAGATACCATACAGGTTTAAGCCCTCCTGACGGGCTGCGCGAAAGAGAGAAAGAGCAGCCTGTGCAGCTCTTTCTTCTAAAAGACGCTTTTCATCATCGGCCGGAGCGTCAAATGGAATGCCGGAATCAACCAGATTTGCCGGAATAAAACCGGAAGGAAGGGGATATTCTTTATTGATAAGTCGGATGTAGGTGTGATTGTCCATAAAAAACCTCCTTTCCCTTTTATGTTTATGATGGGAAAAGGAGGTTTATGACTTCCGGAGGATTACATATTGCTTAAAGATTTTTCGCTCATTTCTTCCAGAAGCTCTTTTTTCATATCATAAAGCTTCTGTGACAGGTCCACGTAAACCTTTTGCGGATTTACGAAACGTCTTGACTCGTCCCAGAGAGTGTTCTGTTCTTTCTGGCAGTATTCACGAAGCTCCATAACAGAAGGAGAGGTGTAAACTCGTTTTCCGCCTTTAATAACGGGTACGAGAAGTTCGCGAAGTTCGTATGTTCCGCCGAGAATTTTTGTTTTTTTCCAGGTGTCAACAGGGTCAAAGATTACCATGGTTTCTTCCGGATTCAGAGTTTCATCTGTAAGACAGATAAGGTCTGCTTTAATTTTTCCTGTTGTTTTACTGTAAATACGGTAAACAGTCTTATCTCCGGGATTAGTAACCTTTTCTGTGTTTTCGGAAAGTTTGATTTTTGGAACAAAGTCGCTTCCTGCACTGTCTTTTACAGCGGCAAGTTTATATACGCCGCCAAAGGCTGGGTTATCGTTTGCTGTAATCAGGCGTGTGCCGACACCCCAGGAATTGATTTTTGCATCCTGAGCCTTCAGGCTCTCAATCAGGTATTCGTCAAGGTCGCTGGAAGCGGAAATGACAGCATCATCAAAGCCTGCAGCTGCAAGCATCTTATATGCTTCCTTGGACAGGTAGGCAAGGTCGCCGCTGTCAATACGGATACCATATTTTTTAGGAACAATGCCTTCCTCGCGCATTTCTTCAAATACACGGATTGCGTTTGGAACACCGGATTTCAGTACATCGTAAGTATCCACAAGAAGAGTACAGGAATCAGGATACATTTTTGCATAAGTTTTAAATGCAGTATATTCGTCAGGGAAACTCATAATCCAGGAATGGGCATGAGTTCCAAGAACAGGCACATCAAACATCTGGCCTGTGAGAACACAGGATGTTCCGGCACATCCGCCTATTATAGCAGCCCGTGCACCAAAAATACCGGCGTCAGGTCCCTGGGCGCGGCGAAGACCAAATTCCATGACTCCATCGCCTTTTGCAGCATAGCAGACGCGGGCTGCCTTTGTGGCAATAAGACTCTGATGGTTCATAATATTTAAAATAGCAGTTTCTACAAGCTGTGCTTCCATAATAGGCGCAATTACTTTTACAATAGGCTCTCTTGGGAAAATAACAGTGCCTTCCGGGATGGCATATATGTCGCCTGTAAAACGGAAATTGCTTAAATATTCCAGAAAGTCTTCTTCAAAAATATGAAGGCTTCGGAGATATTCAATATCTTCTTTTGTAAATCTTAAATTCTCAATGTAATCAATCATCTGCTCAAGACCGGCACAGATGGCAAAACCGCCTCCGCAGGGGTTTGTGCGGTAAAACATATCAAAAATAACAGTCTGGTCTGTAGGGTTTTTAAAATATCCCTGCATCATGGTCAGCTCATATAAGTCCGTGAGCAGGGTAAGGTTATTTGCTCTCATGCTTTTTCTCCTCTGATTAAGGTTAAAATATTCGCTGTCAGACAGCGTTTTTATACTTACCTCATATTATATCACAATCTTCTGCAAAAAAAATCGTAAAAAAAATAAAAAAATTAAAAAAAAGGGGTTGATTTTTTGGAAAGGGTAGTATATAATACCATTTGTCGCAAGCGATAAGAAACAAAAACACATAGGGCTATCGCCAAACGGTAAGGCAACGGACTCTGACTCCGTCATCTCAAGGTTCGAATCCTTGTAGCCCTGCTCAATGAACCACTTCTGAGGAAGTGGTTTTTTTGTTTGCCAGGAAAATAGTACATTCTGTACAGCCTTTCCTGGTAAACAAAAAACGCTCCGCGTAGGAGCGCACTGCGGCGGAAATATGGAAGGTGTGTGTAATAAGAAAGTGGATATAACAGCGACAATAGAAAAATAAAAATGAATTTGATGTGGACATTATGGTACAATGTATATAATAAAATTGTAATGTACTAAACTATGGAGAGAGGTGGAGGATATGGAAAAAGATCCTTTTAAGGAGTATTTGAGGGAATTTGAACCGGATAAAGCTTATAAAAGCTATGCTTGGAGTACAGCGATTGGACTTCAGGAGGTGGATAAACTCAAACCATCTAAATATTTGATTGACACTGCCATTCAGAATATTGAAGGTAAAATTACGTTGAAAGAAGCGCAGAATCTTATTGACATCTACTATAAAGAAAGACCGGTGCATTTATCTGATGATGAACGTACCGAAGAAGCAGATAAGGTATCTTCCCGTATTGCAGAAATCCTTTCAGAAACAGCGTTTTCGTTTTCTCCGAATGAGTATATCTCTATCCATCGAAAACTTTTTCATGGTATTTATAAACATGCCGGAAAGATTAGAGATTATAACATTACAAAGAAAGAATGGGTACTTGATGGAGCGACGGTTATGTATGGCAGTGCTTCGGAACTGATGGCAACCCTTGAATATGATTTTTCACAGGAGAAAGATTTTACCTATAAAGGTCTTTCAATGGATGGGATTATTCATCACCTTGCAGTATTTATTTCAAGGCTATGGCAAATCCATATCTTTGGTGAGGGTAATACAAGAACAACGGCAGTGTTTTTTATTAAATATTTGAGACTTCTTGGCTTTTCTGCAACTAATGATATTTTTGCAGAAAATGCATGGTATTTCAGAAATGCACTTGTTCGTGCTAACTACACAAATCTGCAAAAAGGAATTTACGAAACGACAGAATATCTTGAATTGTTTCTCAGAAATTTGCTTTTAAACGAGAAAAATGAGCTTCACAATCGTGAGCTTCACATAAGTGGACTTTTGAAGGAAGAAAAAGTGGACATTAGAGAAGGGAAAGTGGATATTGAAAGAGTTCTTTCTGAAAAAGGGAGTGATTTTTCGGTAAAAACAACTGCCCATATTCATAAACTTTTTGAGAAGGTTGACTTTAACGGGATATTCGGCAGAAGTGTAGTTATGGAGTTGCTTGAACTGAAAGAATCAGGTGCGTCCAAATTTCTTTCTAAGCTAGTGCTGACAGATATTATAGAACCAGTATCCGGTCACGGAAAAGGAAAGTATAAATTTAAGAAGCAATGATAATGAATGCGGATAAGTTTAAATTTTCGATAGGTCGATTCTGACTCCGTCATCTCAAGGTTCGAATCCTTGTAGACTTGCTCAATGAGGTATCTTCGGAAGAAGGTACCTTTTTTCGTTGTGAGGAGAAAATAAATGGGGTATAATATTTAATATGATTTGATATGAAAAAACGCAGACAGAAAAAGGAGAATAAAATATGAGAACAATAAAAGCAGAACCATTAACAAGAGAAACATTTGCGCCATTTGGAACTTTTTATTCTATGACAGAGCCGGAGGGGTATTCATTAAACGGAGAAATTCACAGATTTTTCCCGGACAGAATCGCGGAGACATATACAACCCGAATTGGATTTTCTCCGATTCTCGTAAAGAAACCGGAAGAAATGAAGGTTACGCAGGTGGAATATCACACAACTACACCGGAAATGATTCTTCCCCTGAATGACGATATGATTCTTCATGTTGCGCCGGCGTCAGGCGGTACACCTGTAACAGAGTATACAAAGGCGTTTGTTGTGCCGAGAGGAACGCTGGTAAAGATTTCTACAGCTATCTGGCATTTAGCGCCTCTTCCTGCACATGAGGAAGAACTGCAGGCAATGATTATTCTGCCGGAATGTACATATGCAAATGACTGTACAGTGGTGGATTTAAAAGAAGAAGAGCAGTTTGTGATTGAACTGTAATTTACGCCGACAGGAGAGAATAAATGTCAAATATCATAGAAATAACAGATTTTACAGCTCCGGAGCTTGATGTTTATGCAAGACTTTCAGAAGGACAGCTTTTAAACCGCCATGAGCCGGAAAAAGGAATGTTTATCGCGGAAAGTCCAAAGGTAATCGAAAGGGCGCTTGATGCAGGCTGCATTCCCATATCTTTTCTGGCGGAGAGAAGGCACGTGGACGGAGAGGGAAAAGAACTGATAGAGCGGTGTGGAGATATTCCTGTTTATACAGCGGAATTTGACGTATTAACACAGCTTACAGGATTCAATCTTACAAGAGGAATGCTCTGTGCCATGTACAGACCGAAACTTCCGTCAGTTGAGGCAGTCTGCGAAGGAGCAAGACGGATTGCCGTATTGGAAAATGTGGTAAATCCTACGAATATAGGGGCTATTTTCCGTTCTGCCGCAGCGTTAAATATAGATGCGGTGTTATTGACGCCGGACTGCAGCAACCCTCTTTACAGACGGGCGATTCGTGTGAGTATGGGAACGGTTTTCCAGATTCCGTGGACGTTTCTTTCCTGTGGAACAAAGAAAAATGAAAAGAATTTATGGCAGCAGGAAGGGGTAAAACTTCTTCATAAGCTTGGTTTTAAAGCAGCAGCGTTTGCTTTGAGAGACGATTCCGTGGGGATTGATGACCCGAAGCTTATGGCAGAAGACCGGCTTGCGATTATCCTTGGAACAGAAGGGGACGGACTGGCTTCTTCTACGATTGCAGACTGCGATTATACAGTGAAGATTCCGATGTCCCACGGGGTAGATTCTCTGAATGTGGCGGCTGCAAGCGCTGTGGCGTTCTGGCAGCTGGGGAATAAATAAAAATAACAAAACGGAGGCGCAAAATGAAATACAGTTTCAACAGTCGTATCAGATACAGTGAAACAGGCGAAAATGCCTGTCTGACCCTGCCGGGAATCCTGAATTATTTTCAGGACTGCAGTACCTTTCACTCAGAGGCGATCGGGCAGGGTATGAAAAAAATTAAAGATAGAAACAGAGTTTGGGTGCTGTCTTCCTGGCAGGTGGTGATAAGCCGTTATCCCAGACTTGGAGAAAATGTAAAAATCATTACGTTTCCATATGAGTTTAAGGGTTTTCTGGGAATGCGAAACTTTGTTATGGAAACAGAAGACGGCGAGCGTCTTGCCTGGGCAAATACTTACTGGAGCAACATCAATATGACAACAGGACTGCCGGAAAAGCTGACAGAGGAGGATGTGCAGGGATACGACCTGGAAGAGAAGCTGGATATGGAGTATGCGCCGAGAAAAATCGCGATTCCAAAGGAATGTACAGACGGTCAGAGTTTTTCTGTTCAGAAGCATCATCTTGACACAAATCATCATGTAAATAACTGTCAGTACATACAGATGGCTGAGGATTACCTTCCGGAAGGTTTTGACGCAGGGCAGATGAGAGCAGAATATAAGCAGCAGGCGAAGCTTCACGATGTGATTTTCCCGGCAGTACACAGAGAAGAGGGAAAAGTTCTGGTGCTTTTAAATGATGAAAGCGGCAAGCCGTATGCAGTTGTAGAGTTTACAGGAAAATAAAATACAGGAGGGGTTTTATTATGGTAAAAATGGGTTTTATAGGAGCAGGAACCATTGCTGTAACAATGGCGAATACCATTAAAGAAATGGATTGTGTGGAAGCGTATGCTGTATCTGCAAGAGATTTAAAGAGGGCGCAGGATTTCGCAGAGAAATATGGTTTTGAGAAGGCGTATGGCTCTTATGAGGAAATGCTGGCAGATAAAGAGGTACAGCTTGTATACGTTGCAACGCCTCATTCCCATCATTATAAACATATAAAAATGTGTCTGGAAGCAGGGAAAAATGTGCTGTGTGAAAAAGCATTTACCGTAAATGCACATCAGGCAAGAGAGGTTTTTGCCCTGGCAAAAGAAAAAGGACTTTTGCTTACAGAAGCAATCTGGACAAGATATATGCCTTCCAGAAAAATGATAGATGATATTGTGGCAAGCGGCGTAATCGGAGATGTGACTTCCCTTACTGCAAATCTGGGATATGTGATAAATCATGTGGAACGTATTAAAAAACCGGAGCTGGCAGGGGGAGCGCTTCTTGACCTCAGCGTATACCCCATTAATTTTACGCGCATGGTCTTTGGTACAAATATAAAAGAAGTGACAGCCCAGGCAGTCTTTGAAGGCGGCGTAGACATGATAGACAGCATTACCATAACGTATGAAGACGGAAAAATGGCAACGCTTCAAAGCAACGCTTATGCAGCTACAGACAGAAAGGGAATGATATTCGGCTCAAAGGGCTATATTGAAGTGACGAACATTAATAATCCGGAAAGGATTCGTGTGTTTGATAAAGAGCATAAAGAAGTGGCGGAATATTTCCCGCCGAAACAGATAAGCGGATATGAGTATGAGGTAGAAGCCTGTGTCCGGGCAATGGAAAACGGTGAGCTGGAATGTGCCGAGATGCCACATGAAGAAAGTGTTCAGGTAATGGAGCTGATGGATGGAATCCGGGAATCCTGGGGATATGAAATTCCGGAAATTAAATGAGTAATTTCCTGTAGCATAAAAAAACATCTTGACGGAACAAATGTATGGTAATATAATGAAAAAAGAACAGATGTACGTGATAAGGCGTAATATATGTTCTGATATTAAATATGTTTGAACCGCAGAGATGCAGAGAAATGAGGAACTTAAGGCGGAGAGCCGGGGATAAGATTCTGCAGATGCAGGATTTTTCCCGGCTTTTTATTATGCTATGGGAAATTACTTCGTAATGTTCCATAGCAGTAAAAACAGGAGGGATTTTTATGAATGGGGAAAAAAGTGAACTGATACATATTGGAGAGACAATCTACAAGCTTCGAAAAAGCAGAAACATGTCTCAGAAGGAGCTGGCAGAGAAGGCGGAGATTTCAGACGTGGCTCTTTCCAGGATAGAAAACGGGGCTGCGTGTATGAATATTCTGACCCTTGTAAAGATTGCAAAAGCCCTTTCTGTAACGGAAGGAGAGATTTTTGATTTTGAATAGAAAATAAATTTGAAATTTAAAGTGGACGATATTCCAAAAAGAATAAACGTTTGTTATCATAATCGTGCAAGGAGCTACCAAAGAAAAAAATCAAAAGGAGAAAGCACGATATGAAGAGAAAAGAATTAAAAGAAAGACGAACAGAAAACACAAAAGTATTTGAAAACCAGGACCATTCTGTGACTGCTCAGATTTATTTTGAGCCGGTCCACTATGAAAAGGAAGACGGAGCCTGGGAGGACATGGATAACCGCCTTACAGAGGAAGAGGCAGAGTTTTCCAATGAAAAAGGAAAGTTAAAGATTCGCTTTAAGAAACAGGCGAAAGAGAAAGACACCATCTCTATTACAAAGGACGGATGCCGTCTTGACTGGGGACTGGAAGGCGCTTTTAAAGTAAAATCCCAGTCTCCGGACGAAGAAACAGTCCTTTACCCGGAAGTATGTAAGGATACAGACCTTCGATGCCGCGTGTTTGGAGAAAAGGTAAAAGACGACCTGATTTTAAAAACAAAAGAAGCGCCGGAGCAGTTTACTTTCCGTTACCGTATGAAAGGACTTATCCCTTCCCTTGTGGGAAATACGGTACGCTTTTCCACTCCTGAGGGAGAAGAGGTATTTTGTTTATCTGCTCCATATATGAAAGACGGGGAAGGAAAACGAAGTGAAAAGATTGCTCTGTCTCTGGAAGAGGGAAAAAATAAAGAATGCCTTGTGACCCTTATCCCGGACAGAGAATGGCTGGAAGCGCCGGAGAGAGTATATCCGGTTGTGGCAGACCCGGTAATTACTACTTCCAAAAAGAGGGAGGAGATTGAAGACGCTCATGTGGATTCTGTCAATGAGACAGACCATTATCCGGACAGTATTATTCTGAAGACCTGGGGCGGAGACAACATTCAGAGAAGCTTTGTAAAATTTAAACTGCCGGAAATCAAAAGCGGCGACATGGTGATTAACGCAAGGCTTGTTCTGGTATCCTTAAAAGAAGATAACCTGGAGCGTACTATTTCCGTACACCGGGTTCTTCAGAACTGGGCTTCTTCTACTATTAACTGGAACAACGCTCCTCTTTTTGGAGATACAGTAGAGGATGTCTGCAAATTTACAGCAGATAAGCAGAAATATATTACAATGGACATTACCCGCCTTGTAAAAGACTGGTATGAAAATGGAAAAAACTACGGTCTTATGTTTAAGGAATATCTGGAACTGAATCGTTATACGGAGTACCTTTCCGCTGACTGCGATAAGGATTATGAAGATATGCGTCCCCGTATTGATATTTCTTATGTAAATTATTCCGGGCTTGAGGACTATTGGACTTACCACAGCCAGAGTGCAGGCAGGGCAGGCGTTGTCCATGTAAATGATTACAATGGAAACCTGATCCTTTCCCATGCAACAGCAGAAATGGGAGGAAGCCGTATGCCGGTGTCCCTTTCCCAGGTGTACAACACAAATGACTGCAATACAAACCTTGGGTATGGAAAAGGCTGGCGTTTAAGCTTCCATCAGACGATCAAAAAAGTAAATATTGGGGGGACGGATTACTATCAGCATATAGAAGGAGACGGAACGGTTCATTACTTCTATAAGAATACAGAGAAGAATAAATGGATGGACGAGTCCACAGAAGACCTTACCCTGAAACTGGCTCCATCTTCAGACATCGGATACATGATTGAGGATAAGGAATACAACCAGATGATTTTTGATAAGACCGGTTTCCTTACAAAAATCCGTGATAAAAATGGCAATACCACACAGATTGAACACGCGGAAAACCGCATTACAAAAGTAACGGAATGTACAGGCAAACGTTCTTTTGTCTTTACTTATGACAGGAACAGCCAGGGAAAAATGACTCATCTGAAGAAAATTCAGACTCCGTCAGGAACGATTTCCCTTGATTATAAGGGAGAGGATATGACACGTATCACAGACATAGACGGGGCAAGGGCAGATTATACTTATGATGGAAGCCACCGCCTTACAGAAGTGTGGAACAGGGTTGACGATTATAAGCTCCGTTACAGTTATTCCGGAACAGGGGCGCACCGTGTGAGGAAAATTGAAGAGTATGTAGGACATACGCCAGAAGACATACCAGGGGACAGTCTTTCCATCACTTATGGATATAACAGTACAAAATATGTAGACGGGAAAGAAAAAACAGAGATTTATCGTTTTAATAACAGTGGAAATCTTCTCCATGTGCATGATGGCTTCGGTCATGCGGCAAGCGCAAAATTTAATAAACAGGGAAATCAAGTAAACCGCCTGGAAAACGAGACAAAGCTTCAGGATAATATTGTGCAGCTTCTCCGTGACCCGATTATGGAGGAAATAAAGGATTCCCCCTGGTATTCCAGCGTATGTGCAGGAAATATTGTGACAGCGGCGAGAAATGCAGATGCACAGCACTGTGAAGTGGGAACTCATTCCCTGAAACTGACAAGTACAAAGGAAAGCGGCTATGGCTACTGGAGACAGGACGTAAAGGTGAAAAAAGGAGAGACGTATACATTTTCCATGTATGTGAAGGCGGAAATTTCCGCTCTGGAAAATGTGGGTAAATGCTTCCTCCGCGCCCAGTGTTACGATAAAGACGGAAAATCCATGCAGTATGACAGTGAATCCGTCCGCCGTACAACAGATGGGTTCCTTCAGCTTTCTGTATTCTTTACTGTGCCGAAAGATGCAAAAAACGATACGGTAAATCTGTATCTCCATCTTTACCATGTAAAAGGAACACTTTACGGAGATGTGGCGCAGCTTGAGACAGGGAATACGGCAAACCGCTGCAATCTTGTGGAAAATGGAAGCTTCCATCTTGGAAATACTGCCGGTTTTACCAAAATCGGAACAGAGGAGGACGCACTTGTAACGGCAGGTTCTTCTGTGGACATTCCCATTCAGAAGGGGCTTCATGTAATCGCAAAAGACGCAGTTCTCAGAAAATCTCCGGATACTGCCGCTGCAAGCGCAGCCTCCCTTGCATATGGAGAACATATCAGCGGTATTTACACCGTAATCGGAAGAGACGGAAAGGAATGGCACAGAGCGGCAAAAGAAAGCGGAGTGAAAGGGTATATTCCGGCTTCTCAGGCAATTCCTTATGTTTCCGGCAGTGAAGGCGTATATAACGGCGCAGTGGCAATGAATAACGGAATCCTTTACGGACAGCCAAATGCCGGCTCCAGCCGTGTACAGGAAGGAATTCCAAAAGGGACACGCCTTTGTATTACAAAGACAAGCACAGATTCCACAGGAAGGAAATGGTATTTTGCGGCGTTAAATATGGATAAAAACCGCTATCACGGTTACATTCCGGAAGATACGGTGATTCGTCTTGCGAGAAATAACGCTTCCGGAAAAACAAATAAGAGTACGAAGTTGTATGCCGCACCGTCACGCTCCGGTGCTGTAAAAGCAACTGTGGGAAGCGGAACGGCATATGCTTTAAGAGGTGAGGTTTATAATACAGAAGGAACTTTCTATGCTGTACTTCTGGGAGATGAGTTTGTATACATTCACAAGGATGACATGACAGTTTCCACAGCGCCAAATGTAGTTCGCCTTGGAAAAGCAAAAGCGCCGGGACAGATTCCGGAGCTGGACAGCCATATTTATAAATTTGCAGGCGACCCGGCAATGGATAAGAAGCTGACAAAAACTCTGAACATTTCCGGTAAAAAAGGCGACAACTATATGGTGAATGCCTGGGGCAAAGGAACTGCTCTTCCTGAGACAGACAACGATAAGAAACGCCGCTTTGGTGTGGAGGTTGTCTTTGTGGGAACAGACGGAACGGAAGACGTCCATTATACAAACTTCAGCCCGGATATTCTGGACTGGCAGTTTTTAAGCGATGTGTATGCAGCAAAAAAAGATTATACCAGCATTAAGGTGTCTTACACATACTGCCACAATGCCAACCTTGCGTTCTTTGATGGGCTTTCCCTGTTCCGGGAGGAGTTTGGACAGACGTATACATATGATAAAGAGCATAATCTCACATCTGTTACAGACGCCCAGAAGAAGAGGGCAGAGTTTACATACAACGAAAACAACGATATGACGGGAATGAAGGATTTCCGCGGCAATGAGTTTAAGTATGAGTATGACGATAAGCACAATGTGACGAAGGGAACTTCCGCCCAGAATGTAGTGTATAAGCTGGAATATGACAATGCAGGAAACGTAGTGAAAAGCGCCTGCGTAAATCCGGGCAATCCGGTGCAGGGAACCTGGGTGACAAGGACTTTTACTGCAGATAAAAACCATGTGTCTTCTGTTACAGATGCAGGGGAAAATGTGGTAAAATATACATGGGATGAAGCCCGCGACCTGATGAAATCCATGACAGACGCAAGGGGAAATACCCTTTCCTACGCATACGATGAGGCGGACCGTCTGAAATCCGTATCTATGAAGGTTGGAGAAGGCGGCAGCCAGACAGTAGAGAATACGTATACCTACACAAAGGATAAACTGACGTCTATCGGGCATAACGGTTTTTCCTACGGCTTTGCATACGATGGTTTTGGAAATGCCTTAAGCGCTTCCGTTGCAGGAAAAAAAGTGATAAGCTATGAGTATGAGTCCAATAACGGAAATCTTCTGAAAGTGTTATACGGAAACGGGGATTATCTGCGCTACGATTATGACAGACAGGACCGAATTTCCGTAACCTGGTTCTACAGCGTGGCGGAAAAAGCAGAGAAGAAGCTGTATTCCTATGTGTACAACAAGCAGGGAGAGCTTGCCCGTGTGACAGACCAGACCCTTGGGAAAACATATTGGCTGTATTATGACTTCCTTGGAAGACTGATGCGTGTAGTGGATATGAAGGATTCCTGTTCTTATGAGTATCACTACGATGCAGGCAACAACATGGTAAGCCTGCGCCACAGTGCAGAGGCGACCTTCCAGACCAATTACGTGTATGATAAGGACAGCCGCGAGCGTACCGTAACAACCTTCGGACATACAAGAACCACCCATTATGATAAGTATGGAAGAATCAGCCAGCAGGTATGGGATGAAGAACCCGATACTGACGGAAAACATAAGACTATCTATACCTATATGGACAGCGGCGACAACCGTTACAGTCTTGTAAAACGAATTATGGCAGGCGGTAAGGCGACCTTCTATGAGTATGATGAGAATGGAAATATCATACAGATTTCTGAGGGGACAGCCGGGGCAGAAGGGAAGACGAGCACCTTTAAATACGATAAGAGAAACCAGCTTATCCGGGAGGATAACCACCTTCTGAATAAAACATTCGCCTATGCTTACGACCTTGGGGGCAACATGACCCGAATGGAAGAGTATGCCTTTACAAAGGCGGACAAGGCTCTTCCGGAAACTCCGGTAAAAATAATCCACGGAACTTTTGACAGCACATGGAAGGACCAGCTTCTCATCTGGAATGGGGTTTCCATGACATATGACGCCATTGGAAATATGGTGAAGAAGGGAAATACTACTTACACCTGGACACAGGGAAGGAAGCTTTCTACGGTAAATAATGGAAAGAAGATCCAGTATTTCTACGACCACACAGGACGAAGGGTAAGAAAGACAGTAGATGGCGTTACTACAGACTTCCGCATGGCAGGGGAGCTTCTCATGTCCCAGAAGGCAGGAGATGTGACGACCTACTTCTCCTACGATTCCGCCGGAAACCTGATTGGTATGTCTGCCGGAAGAGAACGCTATTTCTACACAAGAAATGCCCAGAATGACATCACAGGACTGATTGATGAAAACGGCGTAAGCGTGGTGCAGTACCAGTACGACAGTTGGGGGAAACTCCTTGGAATCACAGGAAGCCTTGCAAGTACCATTGGTAAGAGAAACCCGTTCCGCTACAGGGGATACTACTACGACGATGAGACGGGAATGTACTACCTGCAAAGCCGGTATTATGACCCGGAGATCAAGAGGTTTATTTGTGCGGATAATATAAGTATGTTAGAGGCATCTATAGAGACTGTACACAATAGAAATTTATATGTATATTGTGATAATAATCCTATTGTAAGAGTTGACGGAACAGGTCAGGGGTGGATACTAGGCGCTGCTATTGGAGCAGTAACATCTGTTTGTAGTCAGGTGATTGTAGAGAAAAAGTCTTTGAGAGAAATCGATTTATTAGAAGTCGGCTGTTCAGCTATTAGCGGGGCGGTAGATACCTTTTCTTTAAAACCGTTGGTGCGAATATGTATTAATACAGCAGTGAATTTTGCAATGGAAATTTCAAACGGGAAAAAAAGTGTGGGAGATGCTTTTATAGATGCCGTAATTTCAAGTTCGACAGATGAGCTTAGAACAGATATTAAGTTTAAAGATAATATAAAAAAATATAGCGGTCATATCAAAGAAATAAACTTAACGGATAATTCTATTGGCTGGAAATCACAAAATACGCAACGAGAATTACGTCATGGGTTACGTCAGACAGGACGGGAAGCAAAAGTTTACGCAATTACTAATTCCACGGTAGACTATGTTCAATATAAATCAGATAAGCATGCTTTTTTTCCGAAACCGACATATATAGCTTGTCAGCGCGATGCAATGGAGTATGCTAAGAGACATAGATTCTAAAAAGTAAAAAAGAAGTACCCTGGAATAGATAGGATACTTTAGGGTACTTCTGAATAAAAACGGGAGGGAATATGAGTAAAAGACAATCTTTTATCACATTAGAAAAGATGTATGGAATCATATTAATTGTAACTGGAATTTTATGGTGGGTATTCTGGTATATGAATCCATTGGAACGGCAGATTACATCGTATATATGGGTTGTAATAGTGGGGCTGTTATGTATCTTTACAGGGGGAGCAGAAATTTTACTTATGTCCCGCCCGGCGGTAAAGCCTTTAAAAAATGCAGTTCTTGTGATCCGTGGTGAAAAGAATACGGGATTTATTTTGTTTTTTCTGGTGATGTATGCGGTTATGACATGGATTGCGGGGCTGGCAGTAGTTGAAGAGATTGAGGGGGTAACATATGTTACAGTTATAGTCATTGGAATTTGTTTAGAAGGTATGATGTGTGGGGGGATAAAATTTCTGCTGCAAAGGAAATTTTTCTGTATTTCGATTACGGAAGATGATAAGATGGGCATTACTCTTATATCTGGCAAAAGAAGAAAAATTAACCTTGGAGATATTTCTGCAAGTACTGTGAAAGGAAGAAGATACACTTTAAAAGATAAAAATGGAAAAGTTATATATAAGTCAGATATTTTGGAAGAACTGGGAGTGGAGAATTATGTTGTTCTTACAAATTATCTGGAAGAGAAAGGGATACAGACCGAATATCCGGGAGATTCCGGTGACAGAAGCAGATATGCAAAATATGTAAACGGTGTGTGGGTGTGGAAAAAAGAGGATAATACATGGCAAAACAGAAATATCGAAAAAATACGTGGGGGAATTTATTTGCTTTCCGGGATTGTGGGTGCGGTAGTTATTTTAAGCTTTTTCCTTATGGATAAGGAGAACTTATCTGGGCGTCTTCTGATAGCAACTATAATGCCGGTATTGTTGTGGGGATTTATTTATATTTTTGCGTTAGATGTGTTATACTGCGGACCGCTTCCAAAAAACGTTGATTATAAATGGTCAAAATTTCATATGGGTTTTCCCGGAATTACACTGTTTGCCAATCTTGCAGCACTTGGAATATATCTGTTTCTCAGCAGGAATACAATAGTTACAATAGACACGTTTAAATTGTTTATCATTTCTTTGTGCATTCACATGGTTGTTTTTTTCCTTTTTTTCCGGAGAACAAAAAGGGAAATGCGTACATTCAATAATTTGCTTTTTATGCTTTTCTGGACGGCGGTTATTGTGTATCCATTGGTACACAGTGTTTGTTATGCAACAGGGCAGCGTATAGAGGATTATGAGATAAAGCTTCTGGAAACGGAAGTGAAGGCAGTTAAAGATGCGGACGACAGATATTTTCTTACAGTAGAATTTGAGGACGGAAAACAGAAAAAAATAGAAGTGTCAGTATATACATATTATCGTGAATATCTGAAAGATGTTTTTTATACAGAAGTGACGGAAGGATTTGCGGGGATTCGGTTTATGGATTATTAAAACTATAAGAATTGTAAAAATGGTGCCGCATTGTTTCTTACGTTTTTGATAAATGAGAAAAGATATACGGAGGTGTTCCCATGACGGAAATTATTACATATATACAGGCGAACTGGACCGTCTGGCTTTTCGGGCTTATTGGAGCTGTTCTTGGGTACATCATTCAGAAGCTCAGAGCGCAGCAGAAAGAGTACCGTGCAATCGCAGAGGGTGTCCAGTCCCTTCTGCGGGAAAATATTGTAGCGAATTACAACAAGTATCAGGACAGAGGAAACTGTCCGATTTACGCGAAAGAATCACTGAAACATGTATATGAATCATATCATACCTTAGGCGGAAACGATGTTGCCACGAAATTATATCATACTCTTCTGGAAATGCCGGAAGAGCCAAAGGAGGGATAAGAGATGGGAGCAGATAATACGATTTCATACATAACGGGAAGTATTGCAGCAATGGGCGTACTGGCATTTTTTGTGGCGGTAATCGTACAGACAGTAAAAGAACTGCCTGTTTTAAAAAAACTTCCCACAAGCGCTGTGGCTCTTGGTGTTTCCCTTATCCTTTGTCCTCTTTCCCTGCTGGCATTCTGCGCTTATGCAGGAGAAAGCGTTACCTGGTATTTTATCTGCGCTTCCGTTCTGGCTGCATTTCCTGTTTATCTTGTGGCAACCGGAGGCTGGGAGAGACTGCGTGACATATGGGAGAGGACAAAGTACAAAGATGGGGAGAGCTGATGGCTCTCCTTTTTCATACTGTAAATGAAATAAAAAAGCAGGGAAAACCTGCAAAATACGAAAGAAGGTTTTGAAAATGGAAAAGAAAAATGGAATAGAAAGACTGATCAATACAGCAGAGAAGGAGATTGGGTATCTGGAAAAGGCTTCGGATAAAGAACTGGATTCTTTTACGGCAAATGCAGGGAGCAGGAATTATACAAAATACTGGCGGGATGTAAAGCCGGAATATCAGGGACAGCCCTGGTGCGCCGCTTTTGTCACCTGGGTGTTTGACCGGACATTCGGAAAAGAAAATACGAAGAAGCTCTTAAAGCACTATCCATATGTATACTGCCCGGATTTGGGAAACCGATTTACAAAATATGCAAATCCCAGAGTTGGAGATGTGGTAATCTTCTGGAGAAACGGTACGTTTGCCCATACGGGGATTGTGACAGCGGTTTCCGGAGACAGATTCGAAACCATAGAAGGGAATACGTCCGGGGCATCGGGGATTATTCCAAATGGAGGAGGCGTATGTAAAAAGAGTTATTATAACAGCCGACTTCCGGGAACAAAGTTCTGCCGTCCGGAGTATTCCCTTTTGGAAAAGGAGGAAGACATTTCTGGAAGTTTGAGTAAATCTTCAAAGTGGACAGGCAGAGTAACCGCCAGTTCTTTGAACGTGCGCCAGTGGGCAGGAGGAGAATATCCGAAACTGAAATCCTGCCCGGAGCTTTCTTGTGGAAAGAAAGTGGAAGTGTGCGATACAGTAAAAGCGGAGGACGGAGAAGACTGGTATTATGTGAGGATAGATGGAAGGATTTACGGGTTTGTGTGCGGGAGGTATATAGAAAAGATTTAGAGGTTTTTGAGAAGGCGGCAACTAGTACAACGAATAATAAGTTTCTGCCGTATTCATGGAGGATGATTGTTTCGAGTACGAGGCGGAGGAATGAGGCGTAGCGGTGGCTACGACGATTGACGACAACGATGTAATCGAGCAATCATGCACATGAATATGGTAGTTAATTTGTATTCGTTGTACTAGATAGTAGAAAAATAATAAGAAAACATATACGGTTTTTTGAAATGAGAATTTTAAAAGACCGTATTTTTTGTAAATAAAAAGAAAATTAATTTGAAATTTAACATATATGTTATTCAAAATAGAATAAATGTTTGTTATTATAATCGTGCAAGGAGCTCCTGAAGAAAACAACAAAAAATTAAAAAGAAAGGAAAAGGCTGCAGTCACAAAATATAAGCAGCCAGGTAAAAGATTATGGAAAATTTAAGAAGAAAAGAAGTAATGCAGGAATTAGGTGTAGAGTCTGCTATCGCAGCGAGCATCAGCACTCCAAAAATGAGAGTGGGATATTCTCCGCAGAAATTTACAGAGATGGACGCCTATGATTATCCTTCCATCAGTGAAAGTGAAGCCAAACGTCCGCTCAAGTTTGATACGCTGGACGCACCAATCTGGTTCTGTGTTCGTCAGAACGTACCGAAAGGGACAAAAAGCTTTAAACTTGACGATTATCTGGATCCCCTCCTTAAAGTGGACGGAATCAGTATCCAGCCAAGCGACAAAGTGGTAGACTATGTCAACTACTTCAAGGTAGACAAACCAAAAACAAATATTGGCACAAGACTGACAATCACTGCAAAAAAAGAAGCAGAATCATTATACGTAACAAAAGATCTGGTACTTGATTTTTATATCATCTGTTCCTTTGATAAATCAAATAGCCGTTTGAGTACCTGTAAGGCAAATGGGAAGTATTGGAGCTTTGGAAATAAGGCGCTGGTAACTGTGGATAATGTAAGGAAGAATGGAAACACTTCTTATATTTATGGAAACAGCTCTTTATTATCCGGTACAACAGAAAAAGCGGCAATGCTGTACTACAGAGGCGGCGAGCGGCTGTTCGGAATAGAGCCGGATATTGCTGCAGGAAAAGCAACCTTCCCTTCTGTCAATCTGGAAAAGGCGGGCGGAGTCTGCGTTGGCTGGTCTAAAACAGATTCAGATAAATATAAAAGCCCGGAATATATTGCCGGCGATAAGATTCCGGAGGCAGGAAAATATTATATGGCGGTATATACGGAAGCGGATAATAACGCGGCTTGTCCGGAAAAACTGTTTCTTCCACCTGAAAATACAGTGGTATATTTTGTTGGAGATTCAAGAACACATTATATGGGGCTGACGGTAAAGAATCATAATGAAAATAGTTGGCTTCCACCAAGTGACCTAATAATCGTTCCGGATAAAGTAAATATAATTGCAGAGAGCGGCCAGGGTCTTGGCTGGCTACATTTGACAGGACTTACAAAGTTAAAAGAAGCGCTGGCGGGCAATAAAGGGAAAAATCATGTAGTCATTATGAATCTTGGAGTAAATGATGCAGCCGGTGTAGGCGGATATGAGATTTATGACAATGCGGATTATTATGTGGAATATATGCGCGACAGCGTATATAAACCATTGAAAAAACTTTACGGAGATAAGATTAAGTTTTATTACATGTCAGTAAATCCATTATGCAGTCAGGCGGTCAAAGATACGGTGGAACCAAACTATAAAGTGACGGAACATAATGTCGTGAACTTTAACAAAAAGATTTATGACGGGTTATGTTCCGGAAACAACAAATATTTCACCTATATAGATGAATATAACAGGCTGTTAGATGAAGGCTGGTTTCCGGCTATATTGAGAAAATGTACAGATGAAGAAGACTGTAAGGACAAAATCCAATATGATGAAACGGAATATGATGGAATTCATTACATTGAGTATACATCTTTACGGATTTATAATCATTGTATGGAAAAGATAGGAGGTGAATAATTATAAAAGCGGGCATTGCCCTATCGTATGATTAGACGATAGGGCAATGCCTTTTTCGATGTTTACAGATTCATATTCGGAAAAAATTTAAAAGAGTGTAAAAACAGATGGCAAATCCTTCTTTTTTGCTGTATAATTGTGCTATAAAACAAAGAAATCAATTTGTATAACATGTAAAAAATATATAAATCCAGATTGAGGCATTGTAAAAATGCTCAATCGCAATAAAACAAGAAGGAGGAAACGTAAATGAGACATGGAAAACAGACAGCCGCTTTCTTTTTGGCAGCGGCAATGGTAATGGGCAACAGCCCGGCAGTTGTATTCGCAGAAGACCTGCAATCAGGAGCAGAACAGGAAGCAGCTGCGACAGGAGCTTTAGCCGAATCAGAGCTTACTTCCGGTGAGCAGGAAAGTACAGAGCAGACAGGTGAAGCCGTACTTCCGGAAGATAATCTTCTCTCAGCCGGTTCAGCGCAGGAAGAACCGGAAAAAGAAATACCGCAGGACAAAGCAGAATCCGGCATCACAGAAATCCCTATCATCAGCGAATGGCAGGGAACAACGGAAGAACTGTGGAGTTGGGTATATGTGGAGCAGGAGCAGAAGTTTACCCTTGACGAAGCGTATGCCGAAGTCTTAAAAAACCATGAAATCAAATGGAACTGGGAACCTGCCGAAGCGCAATCAGAGTCCGCCGTACAATTAAAACCGGGTGCAGATGGTGTTAGCTGCACCGTAACAGGTGTAAAAGGACATGCAGGAGAAAAAGGCAGATTAGTTGCAGAAGTATTTGATGAAGCGGGTAAACAAACCGGCAGTGCAAAATCCGGACAGATTGAAGTGCGTGAGCCAAGTTATAAATACGATTTTCCGGAAAGAATTTATTTATTAAAAAACTGGGAGGGAAAAAGAGCGTTGAACATGGTTTGCATTCCAGAAGATTCAGCCCACCCTTACGGTACAGAAGAGATTTCTGTGGAGATTGTAGACATCAAAGTAGATCGGTCAGATTTGTTTGAAGTGCAGGGCTGGGAAAACGGGTATGTATACCTGAAGAGTAAAAACGGTGAAAACAGTAGCCTGCTTATGGGTACGCTGACAGTGACTTATAAACGGTTAGATCATGTTCTGGATACACATTCTTTAATACTATTTGCGGATAGCTTAGAGTATAGTGGGCATTTAGCGCATTCAAGCTACACAGATCATTTATATCCGACGATAAAACCGGGAGAAACGCTAGAGGTGGAAGCGGTTGCGTATCGTAATTTTATAAGTGAAGATGGTGTTCGGACTAGAGAGCCTTTTACAGATTTTTATGTTGAATGGTCTTTTTATAGGGATACGGATGCAGTTTCTATTGAACAGGACGAAAAAAACAGCAGGCGTTTATATATAACAGCAAAAGAGGGAACAGATGGGTGTGGAATAGGTATAGAGGGGCGCTATATGCACCGAAATGAGGACGGTACTGTAGAACAAATAGAACTTCCAAATATGAGTCCAGGAGATGGGACTGCAAATCTGGGAATATATATTCGTAAAGGATTGTTTAGACAACTCCGAAGAGGTGAAGATGGAAAGCTCTACTATTATGCAGACAATAAGTTGGATACCAAATTCGAAGGGGTTATAAGAGAGTATGAGGGTGCTTTTTATATTAAAGATGGTACTGTTGCAACAGATATAAACGGTTTGCATTTTGTGGCGGAAGGATATGATGTAGGAGCATCAGAAGAAAAAAGATTTTCTAACGTATTTTGTTTCTTCAAAGACGGTCAGATAGAGGAAGATTTCGAAGGTCTTACCGAATATGATGGCGCGAAGTTCTATGTTAAAGATGGCGAAGTTGTAACAGATATGAATGGTCTGTATCTTGTAAGCGGCACAGATGATGAGACAACCACAGACGACAAATTCTACTTCTTCTCCAATGGACAGATTCAGAGTGAATACAAAGGACTTGCTTTATATGACAACGAATGGTTCTATCTGGAAAACGGTTACTTAGATACCAATACAAATGGAATCGTAGAGCATGACGGAGGTAAGTTTATTGTTGCAGTCGGCAGGATTGCAAAAGAAGCAAATGGACTGTGGCAGGACCCGAAAGATAAAAAATGGTACTTTGCCTCTAACGGACAGATTCAGACCCAGCACACCGGTGTGGCAGGCTATGATGGAAAGCTGTTCTATGTTATTAAGGGAGAACTTGCGACAGATTATAAGGGCACAATAAAATATAACGGTGTTGCTTATGAGGTGATAAACGGGCAGTTGTATAAGAAGAAATAAAGATATTGGTATGATTATGTGAAACGGCGGGGACTCCCGCCGTTTCACGTTATATAAGCAGCGCAAGATTTTCAAGGTAGGGGCAACGCCTGAGGAAGTGGGTAAATTCAACAGGAAAACTTCTTTATAAATAGCATGGAAAGAAAGTAAAAACAAATGACAAATCCTTCTTCTTTGCTGTATAATTGTGCTATAAAACAAAGGAATCAATTTGTGTAACATATAAAAAATATATAAAATCCAGATTGAGGCATTGTAAAATACTCAATCGCAACAAAGCAAGAAGGAGGAAACGTAAATGAGACATGGAAAACAGACAGCCGCTTTCTTTTTGGCAGCGGCAATGGTAATGGGCAACAGCCCGGCAGTTGTATTCGCAGAAGACCTGCAATCAGGAGCAGAACAGGAAGCAGCTGCGACAGGAGCTTTAGCCGAATCAGAGCTTACTTCCTGTGAGCAGGAGACTACAGAACAGACGGGCGAAGCTATACTTCCGGAAGATAATCTTCTCTCAGCCGGTTCAGCGCAAGAGAAACCCGAGGAAGGATTACTGCAGGACAAAGCAGAATCCGGTATCACAGACATTCCTATCATAAGCGAGTGGCAGGGAGAAACGGAAGAACTGTGGAGCTGGGTATATGTGGAGCAGGAACAGAAGTTTACCCTTGATGAAGCGTATGTAGAGGTCTTTAAAAACCATGAAATCAAATGGCGTTGGGAGCCTGTCGAAGCGAAATCAGAATCAGCCGTACAGTTAACTCTGGGTGCAGATGGCGGTAGCTGTATCGTAACAGGTGTAAAAGGACATGCAGGAGAAAAAGGCAGATTAGTTGCAGAAGTATTTGATGAAGCGGGTAAACAAACCGGCAGTGCAAAATCCGGACAGATTGAAGTGCGTGAGCCAAGTTATAAATATGATTTACAGACATATATGTCTGTCCCGGCAGTTTGGGAAGGCGATGTGCCTTTGCGTATGGTTTGTATTCCGGAAGATGCGGACAACCCTTACGGTACAGAAGAGATTCCGCTGGAGATTGTGGACATCAAGGTGGATAAGAATCTGCTTGAAGTACAGGGGTGGGAAAACGGATATGTGCATGTAGAAAGCAGTAGTCCTGTGGGTCGAAGTGTTACGATGACACTGACTTATAAACGTTTGGACAATGTTCTGGCTACACATCTTTGTGGAGTATACCTGTTTGGTAAAGAGTATTATGGGACATTAAAGAGCGATGGTGAGCTGCGGTTTTATTATACAGTGAAGCCTGGAGAAACGGTAGAAGCAGAAGCTCTGGTTAATCGTTGGAATTATACCGAAGATGGTGGAGAACCAATAGTAGATGCGTTTAAAGATTTTTATATTGACTGGAGTATCATCGAAGGTGAGGACGTAATCACGATTGAACGAAATAAAGAAAACGACAGAAGTTTATATCTAACAGCAAATGATGATGCAGATGGACAGGAAGCATATGTGAAAGTGCGTGTCATGCACCTGAATGAGGAGGGAGAAGCGGAAGAGATAGCCTTGAAAGGCGGCAGTCTGTACATGAAGGTAAAGATTGATAAAAGACCGTATAGAAGGCTGCGAAGAGGTGATGATGAAAAGCTTTACTATTATGTAGATGGTAAATTAGATACCGAATTTGAAGGCACTATGAGATATGGCGGTGATGATTTCTATATCAAAGATGGAACCGTTGCAACAGATATAAATGGTCTGCATTTTGTGACGGAAGGATATGAAGAAGGAACATCAGAAGAAAAAGTATTTTCTAATACCTTCTGTTTCTTTAAAGACGGACAGGTAGATGAAGACTTCGAAGGTCTTACCGAATATGATGGTGCGAAGTTCTACGTTAAAGATGGTGTAGTTGTAAAAGATATGAATGGTCTGTATCTTGTAAGCGGCGCAGATGATGAGACAACCACAGACGACAAATTCTACTTCTTCTCCAATGGACAGATTCAGAGTGAATACAAAGGACTTGCTTTATATGACAACGAATGGTTCTATCTGGAAAACGGTTACTTAGATACCAATACAAATGGAATCGTAGAGCATGACGGAGGTAAGTTTATTGTTGCGGTCGGCAGGATTGCAAAAGAAGCAAATGGCTTGTGGCAGGACCCGAAAGATAAAAAATGGTACTTTGCAGCCAATGGACAGATTCAGACCCAGCACACCGGTGTGGCAGGATATGATGGAAAGCTGTTCTATGTTATTAAGGGAGAACTTGCGACAGATTATAAGGGCGCAATAAAATATAACGGTGTTGCTTATGAGGTGATAAACGGGCAATTGTATAAGAAGAAATAGGGATATTGATACGATTATTGTAAAACGGCGGGATTGTTCATACAGCACTATCCCGCGGAGTGAACAGTAAAAAAACGGCGGGGACTCCCGCCGTTTTAATTTTGCTCAAAAAGTTAACACAGTCGCGATTTTCTAACATATTAAAGTGAATAATCCAGAAGAAAAATTCGAGGAAAGGAGGTGTCCCCATGACGGAAATTATTACATATATACAGGCGAACTGGACCGTCTGGCTTTCCTTTTTTGATACCGTAAATGAAGGGAAACAGCGGAGAAAACTGGTATTATGTGAGGATAGATGGAAGGATTTATGGGTTTGTGTGCGGGAAGTAAATAGAAAGGATTTAGAGCTTTCTTTATAAAGGAAAACGTGGTACTCTGGGAATATAAGAGAATAGTTTTTTATTGGGAGATTTACAGCAGAAAAATGCTTGAAAATAAATGATTTTAGGAGGAGCAAGAAGGAGTTTACTTATGAAAACAGAAAAGAAATAGAAAAACAGTATATACATGACAGTGAGTTTACAGGCTTTGAGTATGATTATGATAAAAGAGAAATCAGGATTTTTTGTGACAATTACTATCCAAATGAAAGAAACCGTCTGTTTTTCAGAAATGTTATATTTTGCGAGATGCAAAGCTGCGAATTTTGGGGTATGGGAAATTCTATTCATGAAATATGGATAGAAGAAAATACAAAACAGATACAAGATTTAATGAAAAAATTTGAAGAAGGCAAACAACCAGATGATATATGTCGTTTGGTAGATGGAACACAATATCTGGAAATAGGACTGCTGCTTAATTCAGGAGATATCATGTTGATCATCTGTGAAGGTTTGTGCTGGGAGAAGGAGAGCCTGGATAAAAAAATTGCGGATAAAAAACATAGAACAGGTTTGCGGCTGAGGTTTGATAAGGAGGTTGACAATGAAGTATCCCTGACATGAGGAGGAAAATCTGAGATGGATAAAAATGTAAAGTACGTAAAAGATGTCTGGAAATGGAAAGAGGAAGATAATACGTGGCAGAACAGAAATATTAAAAGAATAAGCCGGGGGATTTATCTGATTTCCGGAATGATACTTGCAGCGGCGTGCATAAGTGCTTGCAGGATTCGTACAATGCCGGTTTCCGTCTGGCTTTTGGTAATTACAGTTCTGCCGTTATTTCTCTGGGGGTATGTTTTTATTTTTGGACTGGACGTAGTATATTGTGCACGGATTCCGAAAAATGCAGATTCTCAGTGGAGAAAATTTCATATGCGTTTTCCGGCGTTTGCAATGCTTGCGCAGATAGTGGTATTTGGTTTGTACATTTTTCTGGGGAAAAACAGAGCGGTTACGGTAGATGCTTTTAAATTGTTTATCCTTTCTTTTTGTATTCATGCAGTTGTGTTTTTTCTATTTTTTGTGCGGACAGGGAAAAAGATGCGGACATTAGATAACCTGTTTTTTGTATTTCTCTGGACAGGAATTATGATATATCCGTTTGTACATAGTGTTTGTTATGCAGCGGGACAGCCGATGGAAAACTATGAAGCAAGGATTGCAGATACAGAAGCGGCTCGAAATAAAGGAGCAGATGACAGGTACTATTTTACAGTGGAATTTGAAGACGGAAAACAGAAAGAAATAGAAGTGTCCGGATATACTTACTACAGTAATTATATGAATGATGTTTTTTATGTGGACAAGGCGGAATCTTTTGCGGGAATCCGTTTTATTGACTGGCAGGGAAAAGAAACTCCCGTACTTTTTAACGAGTTTTTCATGGCTGCGTTCCTAGGATGTATTGTTTCACTGGTGCAGTGGTCCGGGAACAGAAGAGGAGGAAATACACGTATTGGCTATGAAGTGGAATTGCTTGAGGAGAGAAGAGAAAAATCCAATCCGTTTTTTAACAGAAATAAACTCAGAAAAAAAGAAATACGGCATACTGGATTATCAGATATAAAAGGAATATATTTCTGTCAGATGCAGGGTTTGTTTCAATTGGGCGTACTTGTTCTGTATGGTGCTTTCAGTCTGTTTAACAGAGGGACACGTTATCGAAATATAGAAAAAATTCTGATAGTCTGGATTGTGGCGGGAATCATAATTCGAATGGGTGTAGAGTGTTATTATGGTATTTTTGTAAAAAATGAAATGGTACCGGGGCGTTTTTCCAAGTATCCGTGGAAGCCGTTTACGTATACAGGAGCGCAAAGGCTTGGCGCAATGCCTGTAACGGATATGTACGGTGAAAAAGAGGAAGTGTTTCACCATTTTATGAAGTCCTGCAAAAAACAGGCATATAAATTCTGGAATTTTTATCATCTTCAGGAGGAAGAGGATACTTGTTTTTGGGTAAGAGAAGGAAACGGACTGGATATTTTTTCATGTTTTTATGTACGGGAGCTGGAAGATGAGCATATGGAAAAAATGAATCGGATTTTTCGGAAATTTATGGAGGAATACCTGGGAAATCCGGTAACAAAAATGTCGATATATTTTACCTTTATCATATGTGTGGAGAAAGAAAATTCCTGTTTTCACAGAATGATAAATAAAGCAGTTATTCAGGGAAATGGAAGATACCGGCTGCCTGTAGGAGTCGTTTTGGAGGAAAAAGAAGTCCTGATTAGTCCGCAGATTTCAGGAAAAGGTATCAGGGAGTATAACAAAATGAAAAGAGAGTTTAGAGAAATGATAAAGAGATAGTGGAAGCAGGAGGAATATCTATGTGGAATGACATCAGAGATGAAAAAACACTGGAAGAATTTATGGAAAGTATGGATTTTTTTCATGACAGTTGTATGAAAGAAATGAAATATGTAAGCGGTGCATATGTTGAGGAAGATTTGGGGATGTATCCTGTGAATGACAGGAGGATTTTAAACGTTATCATACAGCGTCAGTATGAAGAAAATTCTATGATTGAAATGGAGTTTTCCAGTCGGTTGTTTCGTGATAAGTAAATCTGATGAAGATTTATCATTTACGCGGCTATTCGACCGAATATTACAAAAAAAATTGCTTGGCTTCCCCGGAGCTATATCTAAAAAATGGAAACAACTGCGGCAGATGATAAGCGATACAATACAAACGATTATAATCTGGACGCTATTATTGATGTAGGATATCGTGTTCATTCTAAAAAGGCTACGATGTTTCGCATTTGGGCAAATCGGGTATTAAAAGAATGGTTATGTGATGGATGATGCACGTTTGCGAGAACCGGAAAACCTCTTTGGTAAAGACTATTTTGAGGAGCAGTTGGAGCGTATTCGCGACATTCGTTCCAGTGAATGCCGTTTTTATCAAAAATCACGGATATTTACGCTCAGTGCAGTGTTTCGATGTAGTGCTGCCTTTTCTTCAAACAGAGACGATGTTGGAAAAAGCTGCTTTTGATGTAATCCGTCAGGCATCAGAGGAGAATGTGATTTACACAGAAGAAATTAGAAGAAATAATTTTAAAATATAAGTTGCAAAACCCGTCCGTACAAGTGCTATAATGTACGTATAAGTACAGGCTTCAGGCTTGAAAGGAGAAGGGAAATATGCTTGAGAAATTAAAAGAAGAGGTTTACAGGGCGAATATGGAATTGCCGAAATACGGTCTCGTTACATTTACATGGGGAAATGTAAGCGGAATTGACAGAGAAAGCGGACTTTTTGTAATTAAGCCAAGCGGCGTGGATTATGATAAGCTGACGCCGGAAGATATGGTTGTAGTAGATTTGGAGGGAAATCGTGTAGAAGGAAAATATAATCCTTCTTCTGACACTCCTACACATGTAGAGCTTTATAAGGCTTTCCCGGAGATTGGCGGAATTGTACATACCCATTCTTCCTGGGCAACAAGCTGGGCGCAGGCAGGGCGTTCTATTCCATGTTATGGAACGACACATGCAGATTATATTTACGGAGAAGTTCCATGTGTGCGTAATCTCACAAAAGAAGAAATTGACGAGGCATATGAGAAAAACACAGGAGTTCTTATTGCAGAGTATTTTAAAGATAAGGATTATAATGCAGTTCCGGCAGTTCTCTGTAAAAATCATGGACCGTTTACCTGGGGAAAAGACGCGCACGAGGCAGTACATAATGCAGTTGTGCTGGAAGAGGTTGCAAAGATGGCTTCCCGCTGTGAACAGATTAACCCGGAGGTGAAACCTGCACCGCAGGAGCTTCAGGATAAGCATTATTACAGAAAACATGGTGCAAACGCATATTACGGTCAGGTGCTGTAGGGAGGAAAATATATGGAAGAAATCAGACTTGGGACAATTGGTTCCGGCGTAATTGTGCATTCCATATTAGATGGAGTGGCGCAGACAGAAGGAATCCGCTGTGCTGCTGTTTATTCAAGAACAGAGGAAAAAGGAAAAGCTCTGGCAGACGCTTATGGTGTTAAAAAAGTTTATACAGATATGGATGAGTTCCTTCAGGACGAGGAAACAAATTTTATTTATATTGCAACACCAAATCTTCTGCATTATGAACAGGTAAAAAGAGCTTTAACAGCCGGAAAAAATGTAATCTGCGAAAAACCGTTCTGTACAAAAGCTTCTCAGGCAAGGGAGCTTACAGAACTGGCAGAGGAGAAAGGACTGATTCTTGTAGATGCAGTTCCTCCTGCATTTCTTCCAAATATGGAAATTTTAAAAAGAGAGCTTCCCAAAATAGGAAAGATTCGTCTTGTAATGTCTAATTACAGTCAGTATTCCAGCAGATATGACCTCCTGTTAAAAGGAGAAGTTCCAAATATTTTCAATCCGGAATATGGCGGCGGCTGTCTTATGGATATTAATTTTTATAATGTTTATATAAATGTTGCGCTGTTTGGCAAACCGGAAAAATATGTATATTATCCAAATATTTTTAAAAATCTGGCAGACACTTCCGGGATTATGGTAATGCAGTACGATGGATTTGTCAGTGAAGCTGCAGGGGCAAAAGATACCTGGGGAACGAATTATATTCAGATAGAGGGAGAAAAGGGTTATATTTATGTAAAAGGCGGAAGTAATGCCCTCTCTGAAATCAAAGTCGTTACAAAGGAGAAAGAAGAAGTCTTTAATGAGCAGACCAGCGATAATCGTTGGTTAATGGAAATCCAGAATATGACAAAACTTTTGCTTGCAGAAGACAGAAATATATTGAAAGAGAGACTTTCTGTAATGGAAGATGTTATGGAAGTTCTGGAAAATGCAAGAAAGGCAGCAGGTATTTTCTTTCCTGGGGATTGAACAGAAAAAACTGAAATATGAATAAAAGATAAAAGATGGCTGTTGGTTAATGCCGATTTGGGGGCTTTAAATTTTAAATACGAATCTCCTATAGAAATCAGTATTTTTTATACTTGATTTTCTGTGGGAAATTCGTATTTTTTTATGCGATAGGAAACACAAAAGATTCCCCTTGCTATCTTCCCTGAAAAACTTTACAATACAATAATAAAAGAAACTACAGGAAAACGAAAGCCCTGCGGGCAGTTAAGGATAAAACAAGAGGAGAATTACATGATTGAATTAGGAACAAAGCAGAAATTGCTTGTAGTAAAAAAAGTAGAGTTTGGAGTATATCTTGCAGAGGATAAAAATGCAGATGCAAAGGACAGGGTTCTTCTTCCGGGAAGACAGGTTCCGGAGGGAACAAAAGAGGGAGATGAGCTTACTGTCTTTCTTTATAAGGATTCTTCTGACCGTCCTATTGCGACTACAAAAGAGCCGCTTATTATGTTGGGAGAGACAGCTGTTCTTAAAGTAAAACAGGTTACAAAAATCGGGGCTTTTCTTGACTGGAGGCTTGAGAAAGATCTGCTTCTTCCTTACCATGAGCAGACGCTTCGTGTGAGAGAGGGAGAAGATTGTCTAGTTGCTCTTTATCTTGACAAGAGCAGCCGTCTTTGTGCGACGATGAAGGTATATCATTATCTTTCCAAAAGAACTCCTTATGTGGCAGGAGATCAGGTAAAGGGAAGAGTTTATGAAATCAGTCAGAAATTCGGCGTATTTGTTGCGGTAGACGATAAGTATTCTGCGCTGATTCCTGCAAGGGAGGCAGCAGGAAAATATCGTCCGGGAACGATTCTGGATCTTCGTGTCACAGAAGTAAAAGAAGACGGAAAAATGAATGTAAGCGACAGGCAGAAGGCATATCTTCAGATAAACGAAGATGCAGAAATGGTAATGAGCGTTATCGATGAGTTTGCAGGAATCCTTCCGTTTGATGATAAGGCTTCTCCGGAAGTGATAAAGAGAGAATTTGGACTGAGTAAAAATGCTTTTAAACGCGCAATCGGACATCTTCTGAAAGAAAAGAAAATTGAAATCAGAGAGCGCCGTATTTACAGGCTGTAAGAGATAATGGAGGAAAATTAAGTGAATTTTACACACTTACATGTGCATACAGAATACAGCCTTTTGGACGGTTCCAATAAAATAAAGGAATACGTGGCAAGGGTAAAAGAGCTTGGCATGGACAGCGCTGCAATTACAGACCACGGAGTGATGTACGGCGTCATTGATTTTTACCGCGCGGCAAGGGAAGTGGGGATTAATCCCATTCTGGGCTGCGAGGTATATGTGGCTCCGGGCTCCCGGTTTGATAAAGATACAGGAACAGGAGAAGACCGTTATTATCACCTTGTTCTTCTTGCGGAAAACAACAAAGGTTACAGCAACCTTATGAAAATCGTGTCAAAGGGTTTTGTAGAAGGGTTTTATTATAAACCGCGAGTGGATATGGAGCTTCTTCGGGAGTATCATGAAGGTATTATTGCATTAAGTGCCTGTCTTGCAGGAGAAGTATCGCGGTATCTTACAAGAGGAATGTATGAAGATGCAAAAGCGGCGGCATTAAGGTATCAGGATATTTTCGGAAAAGGAAATTTTTTCCTTGAACTTCAGGATCACGGGATTTCAGAGCAGCAGGAGGTAAACCGTCAGCTTCTTCGTATGCATCAGGAAACAGGAATTGACCTTGTGGCGACAAACGACGTTCATTATACAACGGCAGAGGATGCAGAACCCCACGATATTCTCCTTTGTCTCCAGACTGGTAAAAAACTGGCAGACGAGGACAGAATGCGCTATGAAGGCGGACAGTATTATGTAAAGTCGCCGGAAGAAATGGAGCGGCTTTTTCCATATGCACTGGAAGCATTGGAAAATACCCATAAAATTGCAGAGAGATGCCATGTGGAGATTGAATTTGGCGTGACAAAGCTTCCAAAATACGATGTGCCTGAGGGATATACATCATGGGAATACCTGAATAAGCTTTGCTTTGACGGACTTTCCGAAAGATACCATCCTGTAACGCAGGAACTGAAAGACAGGTTGGAGTATGAACTTTCCACTATCAAAAATATGGGATATGTAGATTATTTCCTTATTGTGTGGGATTTTATTAAGTATGCCAGAGATAATGACATTATGGTAGGACCGGGACGAGGTTCTGCTGCGGGAAGTCTTGTAGCATACACCCTTGGAATCACTCAGCTTGACCCTATTCGCTATGATTTGCTTTTCGAGCGTTTCTTAAACCCGGAACGAGTTTCCATGCCTGATATTGATGTGGACTTTTGCTTTGAACGTCGTCAGGAGGTAATCGATTATGTGGTGCGAAAATACGGAAAAGACCGTGTAGTACAGATTGTAACATTCGGAACCCTTGCTGCCCGCGGTGTTATTCGCGATGTGGGGCGTGTCCTTGATATGCCGTACGCACAGGTGGACGTGATTGCCAAAATGATTCCTCAGGAGCTGAATATTACAATAGATAAGGCTCTCGACATGAATCCGGAGCTTAAAAAAGCTTATGAGGAGCAGGAGGAAATTCATTATTTAATCGATATGGCAAAGCGCCTTGAGGGTCTTCCGCGCCATACCTCCATGCACGCTGCCGGTGTTGTCATAAGCCAGAAGGATGTAGATGAATATGTGCCGCTTTCCAAGGCGCAGGATGGTTCTATTACCACACAGTTTACTATGACGACACTGGAGGAGCTGGGACTTCTGAAAATGGATTTCCTTGGGCTTCGTACTTTGACGGTAATTCAGGATGCAGTAAGGCTTGTGGAAAAAGATACAGGCATAAGTCTTGATATGCAGAAGATTGATTATAATGACAAGAAAGTTCTCGATTCTCTTGGCACCGGTCATTCGGAAGGTGTATTCCAGCTGGAAAGCGGCGGAATGAAAAACTTCATGAAGGAGTTAAAGCCTCAGAGCCTTGAGGATGTAATTGCGGGAATTTCTCTTTACCGTCCCGGTCCTATGGATTTTATTCCCCAGTATATCAGAGGAAAGAACCGCCCGGATACGATAAAGTATGACTGCCCGCAGCTTGAATCTATTTTGAAGCCCACCTACGGATGTATCGTATATCAAGGTGCGACTCGTTCCTGGTTTAAATAAACAAAGACCAGGCACATTATAAAAATAATGGAGAACTGCAATTTCGAAGTAAGGAATGATAAGGTAACGCTTTGAAACTTACTCTTTAATACTCCGACTAGCATCATATATGGAAACATTAGGTGTTAGAAGCTCGGTGAAGTCGGCAGAAGCAGACCTAAGTTAAAGAAATCATCAAGTAAGGTTGGTACAAAAGAGACCAGAGTCCACCTGCCAGGAAAGATGAAAATATGAGATATGGTCTGTGATATGTCGGAAGTCTATAAAGTTTCTATGGTGAGTATGTCATAACGACTGACAAACTCGAGAATTTAAAGGATCTAGATACAACTGTGTGGAAACATACAGGGCCGCTCGTAACGGTGTTGGTGTGGTAAAGTAAGAATCTTGGTTATGAAATACCATGATGTGTTACAGGCACATCTAAGCTAACAGGTCTATATTGAGCACCTAAGGAAACTATGTACAGATAGAAATTGTGGAACGAGGAAAGATATCGAGTATCTGAATGAAATAAGTTGGATATAAACTGACGAAGAAAAATAAGCAGTTGAATCGGTGTTGAAAAGTAGTGTTCGAACCAGTGAAGTTCCTGTAATGGGAATAGAGGAATGGGCACAAGTCGCTGTAGTTTTTATAGATTTAAAATAAAGAAAATTTATTCATTCAAATACAATAGGGATTTCGTGTATGACTAAAAAGGCTCACGTTCCAATCGAAAGAAAGGAAGTGAGAACCCTATGCCTAAAGAAAAAGTAAAACGCATTGATAGTTTGAGACATAATGAATATTACGGTATGCAGAATACTTTTGATGAACTTTATAGCGAAAGCATAAAGGGCTCAAAATTTCATAATCTGATGGATATTGTTCTTGAAGAAAATAACATCTTGCTTGCCTATCGCAATATCAAAGCAAATGGAGGAAGTAAAATTCCGGGTACAGATGGTTTGTCTGTCAAAGATATAGCGAAAATGAAGCCGCAGCAGGTGGTAGAAAAGGTAAGATTTATTTTGAGAGGAAGTCGGCATGGATACAGACCAAAAGCTGTAAGAAGAAAGGAAATTTTAAAACCAAACGGCACAACAAGACCACTTGGAATTCCGTGCATCTGGGACAGACTTATACAGCAGTGTATCAAACAGGTCATGGAGCCAATCTGTGAAGCTAAATTCTCTGAAAATAGTTATGGATTTCGCCCAAGTCGTTCTGTGGAAAATGCGATAGCAAGAACCTACAGATTGTTGCAAATGTCCAACCTTCACTATGTTATTGAATTTGACATCAAAGGATTTTTTGATAATGTAGATCATAGCAAGTTGATAAAACAGATATGGTCGTTAGGGATACAGGATAAAGAGCTGATTTATGTAATCAAAAGAATTTTAAAAACTCCTGTTAAGATGCCGGAAGGGTATCTGGTAACTACGGAAAAGGGAACATCGCAGGGCGGGATTCTATCTCCGTTGTTGGCTAATATTGTACTCAATGAGTTAGACCATTGGGTGGAAAGTCAATGGCAGTACAGCAGGGTGACAGATAACTACAGTCAAAAACCACAAAGGAATGGAACGGTAGACAGATGTCATGGATATAGAGCAATGCGAGAATCCACAAAGCTAAAAGAAATGTGGATTGTGAGATATGCAGATGACTTTCGAATTTTCTGTAAAACGAGAGGCGATGCAGAAAAGACAAAAATAGCGATTGAAAAATGGCTGAAAGACCGATTAAGACTTGATGTATCTCAGGAAAAGACTCGAATTGTAAACACCAGACAAAGGAGTATGGAATTTTTAGGATTCAATATCAAAGTTCATAAAAAAAGAAAGGATTCAAAATACGTTGTAGATTCACATATCAGTGAAAAAGCCCTTAAAGCTAGAGGGGAAAAGTTAACAAACCAGGTTAAGGTATTTTGTAAATACAAAGACTCAGATCAAGGTGTAAAAGAATTGGTAATCTATAATGCGATGGTGCTGGGAATCCAGAACTACTACAGAATAGCAACAAATGTAGCAGGCGATTTGAATCACATTCAGCAGCGCGCCTATAGAATTATGTATAATAGATTAAATACGCAGAGTGGAAATGCATTACGGAAGGAAGGCAGAGCACTCACAGGGCTGGAAAAGCAGCGGTTTGGAAAATCAAAATCGCTCAGATATATGGCGGGAACGAAAGAACCAATATATCCAATTTATTGTATCCAGTTTAAAACTCCAATGGCATTAAATCGAAGAATTTGCCCTTATACCGTTGAGGGAAGAGCAGCGATACATGACAAACGGAGAATAAACGGAAATCTTATGCACCAACTTATGAGTCGGAAGATAAATAGTGGCAGTATAGAATATTATGACAATCAAATATCACTGTACAGTGCCCAATGGGGAAAATGTTATATTACAGACAGAGAATTTCAAAGTCTGGAGGAAATACATTGCCACCATAAAATTGCTAAAAGCAAAGGTGGTACAGATGGATATAATAATTTGGTCCTCGTGGACAAAGATGTCCACATACTGATACATGCCATGAATTTAGAAGTTGTCAAATATTACTTGGAAGTACTGAAGATAAAGGCTGTTGAACTTAGAAAAATCAATAGATTAAGACAGATTTTAGAGCTGCCAGTTATTGTGAAAAGGAAAAAGAGCCTTAGTCTTAGTTATCATTACGAATAGAAAAAGAGTTGATTTAGGTTATTTGAATAGAATGAATAAAAGCTGCAACGATGGAACGCCGTGTGCAGGGAAACTTGCATGCACGGTGTGGAGTGGGGGAAAAACTGGAGATAATATCAAAGGTTTACCTATCACTATAGCAAGTTATGCAGATTGTGCGGAATCTTGCCGGATATACTCTGGGAAGAAGCGATCTTGTGCGCCGTGCCATGTCAAAGAAAAAGGCATCTGTCATGGAAAAAGAGCGTCAGAACTTTGTTTACGGAAATGAGGAGGAAGGTGTTCCTGGCTGTATTGCAAACGGAATTCCGGAAAAAACAGCAAATAAGATTTATGATGATATGATTGATTTTGCGAAATATGCCTTTAATAAGTCTCATGCGGCAGCATATGCGGTTGTTTCTTATCAGACTGCGTACTTGAAATATTATTATCCGGTAGAATTTATGGCTGCTCTTATGACTTCCGTGATTGAAATGCCTGCGAAGGTGGCAGAATATATCTATGTGTGCCGTCAGATGGGAATTACAATCCTGCCGCCTGATATTAATCGTGGAATGTACGGATTTTCTGTTGATAACGGCGCTATCCGATACGGTCTTTCTGCAATTAAAAGCGTAGGGCGTCCTGTAATCGAGAGCATTGTAAAAGAGCGGGAAGAAAACGGAGATTATACAAATCTTCAGAATTTCATAGAGAGAAACCTGGAGCAGGTCAATAAACGTGCAATTGAAAACTTTATAAAAGCAGGAGCGCTTGACTGCCTGGAAGGAAACCGCCGTCAGAAAATGATGACATTTGCCCGGATTGTAGACGGAATCAACCAGGATAAGAAAAACACAATGGCAGGCCAGCTTAGCTTCTTTGACATTGTAAGTGAGGAAGAGAAAAAAGAATTTGAAATCCGTATGCCGGATTTGGAGGAATTTGATAAAGAAACGATACTTGCTTTTGAAAAAGAAGTTCTTGGTATTTATTTAAGCGGACATCCTCTTGAGGGATACCGTGATATTATGGAGAAAATGGCAACTGCCAGAACTGCCGATTTCCAGCAGGACGAGGAGACTGGGTTTCCAAAGGTTATAGACGGTCAAAAGGCAATTCTGGGAGGAATGATTACCGATAAAACTATTAAATACACAAAAAACAATAAGGTAATGGCATTTTTTACTCTGGAAGACCTTGTGGGAACCGTGGAGGTTGTTGTTTTTCCAAGAGATTATGAGAAGTGCCAGGTTCTCTTAAACGACGAAGAAAAAGTCTTTATACAGGGGCGTGTTTCTGCGGAAGATGACAGACCCAGTAAGCTGATTCTGGAAAAAATCCGTTCTTTTGAGGATATTCCGAGGGAATTATGGATACAATTCCCAGACAGAGAGGCTTACGGGGAAAAAGAGCAGGAACTTCTTGCAGATCTTAAGCAGTCGCCGGGAAAAGACAGCGTTGTGATTTTTCTTAGGGATGTAAAAGCGATGAAAAAGCTTTCTGCTGCATATCACGTAGAGATAACAGATTCATGGCTGGAATCCATGTGCAAAAAATATGGAGTTTCCAATGTTAAAGTTCTGCAAAGAGTGTTGAAGAATCTGTAAAAATATGTAATATATGCGGGTTTTATGGAATTACTATTGAGTATTGATACGAAAATGATACCAAGAATAATTTTGTTCCTGAAAATAAGGTTGACTTTTATAGAAGAACAGCATATGATAATAGTAGCTAAGAAATGAGATAATTAAGCATGAACAAAAAACGAAAACCCCGGAAGTGTGCGAGACTTTCGGGGTTTTCTATTCCGTTTATGTAAGGCGGCTTAGACCTTTAGGCTGTTACTGCCAGTTGTTTTTGTCCAGCCATTTGCAAATATAGTAGCTAGCTATACCCGCTGTGACAGAAACAAGAAATGAGATAATTATTTCAAGCATGAACGACACCTCCTTTCTGCTGGAGGTTCGGCAGCAATAGAATTATATCATGCCAGGAAAGAAAAGGCGAGCAGGTTGTTATCAACCCACTTGTGGACGTGCAAAAGAAGTACGCCGAGGAAATGCGGCGTTTTGGGGCATTGTGCGGTCTGACATTCGATTCCAGATTAAAAGCCGGAGCAATGAAAGTTGAAAAACAGCAAGATGAAATTTATGAGAAATTTGGAATATAAGAATATAAGAGAAAGTAAAATGATTAATTTGAAGGAAAAGAGGAGAAAATAAGGGATTGACAAAGTAGCAGTTTACAGGTAAGGTGCTGTTGAAAGATATGCTATTTTGATACTGAAGTGATATGAAAAAATTATGCACTCCATGGAAAGAATGGAGAAATAGGATATTTTACCTGGAAATAGCATGAACTGGAGAATAAAAACAGTATAAAAAAAGTAAATCTTGTTCTGCAAAGAGTATTGAAAAACTTGTAAAAATGCTATACACTATAACCGAATATGTGTAGAACCTGACAGCGTCGATGTCCTTCTTATACCGGCGCTGGACTCAGAAGATGGAGGAAAGTAAAATGGCAGAAAAGAAGATTAAAACGATTGGTGTTCTGACCAGTGGCGGGGATGCTCCTGGAATGAATGCGGCAATTCGTGCGGTAGTTCGAAGAGGACTGAGCAGCGGATTAAATGTAAAAGGTATTTATAAAGGGTATAACGGACTTTTAAATGAAGAAATCGTAGATATGACTGCGAAGGATGTATCGGATACAATTGAAAGAGGCGGTACTGTTCTTTATACTGCACGTTGTACAGAGTTCCGTACAGAGGAGGGCCAGAGAAGAGGCGCTGAAGTTTGCAAGAAACACGGCATTGACGGTCTTGTTGTAATCGGTGGTGACGGTTCTTTTGCAGGAGCGCAGAAGCTGGCAAATCTCGGAATCAATACAATCGGCGTTCCGGGAACAATCGACCTTGATATTGCATGTACAGAATATACAATCGGTTTTGATACAGCTGTAAATACCGCAATGGAAGCCATTGACAAGGTACGTGATACTTCCACATCTCATGAACGCTGCAGCATTATTGAGGTTATGGGAAGAAACGCAGGATACCTTGCTCTGTGGTGCGGAATTGCAAACGGTGCAGAGGACGTTCTCATTCCTGAAAAATATGATTATGATGAGCAGCGACTTATTAATAATATTATTGAGAGCCGTAAAAAAGGTAAAAAACATCATATCATTATTAATGCAGAAGGTATCGGACATTCCGAAGCTATGGCACAGCGTATTGAGGCAGCTACAGGAATTGAGACACGAGCTACCATTCTTGGACATATGCAGCGCGGCGGAAGTCCTACATGTAAAGACCGTGTATATGCATCTATGATGGGTGCAATGGCAGTGGATCTTCTTTTGCAGGGTAAAACATGCCGTGTCGTAGGATATCGTCATGGAGAGTTTGTTGATTTTGACATTAACGAAGCTCTTGCAATGAAGAAAAATGTTTCCGAGTATCAGTGGGAAATCTGCAATTCACTTTCACACAATTACGACAAAAATACTGTAAAATAATATATATAATCATGGACATTCATAGTTTAATTAAAAAGTTTTACAAATTAAATACATCACAAATAATTACCCTTGGCTTTGCGGGGGTAATTTTTGTAGGCGGATTAATTCTCTGGATGCCGTTTTGTACGGTGCCCGGAGAGACCACCACCTTTACAGATGCCATGTTTACTTCTACTACTTGTATTTGTGTAACAGGGCTCGTAACGGTTGTAACGGCAACCCACTGGACAATAATCGGTAAGGTTGTGATACTGATACTGATACAAATAGGGGGAATTGGAGTTATCGCCCTTACAAACCTGATTTTTTTAAGTTTTCACAAGAAGATTTCCATGCGCAACAGGCGTATGATACAGGAATCTTACAATCTTGACCAGATGTCAGGACTTGTAAAGGTAGTAAGAAAAGTGGTATTTTGCGTTTTCGGTGCAGAGGCGGTGGGAGCATTTTGTTATTCTTTTTGTTTTGTTCCGCAGTTCGGGTTTGCAGAAGGAATTGTTCAGTCTGTTTTTACAGCAGTTTCTGCATTCTGTAACGCAGGTGTGGACATACTGGGAGAAACAAGCCTTGCGCCATATGTTCATAATCCTCTTGTGAACTTTACAACAATGGGTCTGATCATAGCGGCAGGTCTTGGATTTACGGTATGGTGGGACATCGGGGACAAGATAAAAAAAGCGGCAAAGAAAGAAATTTCTTTCCGAAGAATGTTTAAAACCCTGAGACTTCACAGCAAACTTGCGATTACGATGACGCTGGTTCTTATATTAGGCGGAACCTTTTTGATCTATCTTTTTGAGTATAAGAATCCGGAAACACTGCGGGGAATGTCTATAGGAGAAGGATTGATGGCAGCTGCATTTCAGTCTGTCACAACACGTACAGCAGGATTTTTTACCATCGATCAGACTGCTTTTGGTAATGCGACGATTGTGCTGTGTCTTGTTCTTATGTTCATCGGAGGTTCTCCTATGGGAACTGCCGGCGGTGTAAAAACAACAAGTATTGCAGTTATGTTTATGACACTTGTTTCAAATTTAAGAGGAAAAAGAGATGTGGAAGCATATGGAAGAAAGGTGCGGGAAAATTACATACGTTCTGCAGTTGTAGTAGTAGGCATCGGCTTTTCCACTCTTGTTATTATGACGTTGCTTCTGGCTGCTTCAGAGCATGGTGTGAAGCTTGAAGATATTGCATACGAAGTTACGTCTGCTCTTGGTACCGTAGGATTAAGCAGAAATCTTACGCCGAAACTTTCTACCGCAGGACGGTGGATTATTATTCTTACTATGTTTTTGGGAAGAATCGGACCGCTTACTCTCGGTTCGGCAGTAATTTCTCATTCTCAGAAAAGGCCGGAGAATACACATCTGGCAGAAGAAGATATTATGATTGGTTAAAAGCGGTATATACAGCTTTTGGAGGAATATAAAAGAATATGAGAGATAAATCTTTTGCAGTCATTGGTCTTGGACAGTTTGGAATCACGCTTGCAGAAACGCTTGCAGAGTCTAACAGTGATGTTCTTGCAGTAGATGTAAATGATGAAAAAGTACAGGAAGTTGCGGATAAGGTAACATATGCTGTAAGGGCAGATGTGCGTGAACCGGGAGTTTTGAAATCTCTGGGCGTGCAGAACGTAGATGTTGCTGTTATTTCTATTTCCGATAATATCGAGGCGAGCATTGTGGCGACGATGCAGGCGAAGGAGCTGGGTGTTCCTTTTGTTATGGCAAAGGCAACGAACGCTCTGCACGGACGCATCCTTGATAAGATTGGGGCAGATAAAGTAATTTATCCGGAACAGTCAATGGGATTTCGTACAGCAAAAAATCTGATGACAAATGGGTATGTGGATGTATTTGAGCTTTCTTCGGAATTCAGTATTGCAGAATTTAAAATACCGGACGATTGGGTAGGAAAATCTCTCATGGAGCTGAAAATTCGGGAAAAATACCGCATCAACGTTATCGGAATCAAACAAGACGAGCAGGTTGATGTAAACATCAGACCGGAGGAAGTTCTGAAAGAAGGCTGTTATATTATTGCGATCGGAAAAAACCAGGACTTAAATGCAGACCCTGCATTTATACGATAAATGGAGAAGTTTATGATTACAAGCGTAAATAACAGTCAGGTAAAAAATGTAATACAGTTAAATCAGAAGGCGAAGGCAAGACGCCAGCAGGGGCTTTTTACGGCAGAGGGAAGAAAAATGTTTCGGGAAGCTCCGGCAGACTGGATTTCCAGAGTTTACGTAGCGGAGTCTCTTTCGGAAGATGAAGAAATTCTGGGGAAAATAACAGCGGAGTCTCTTGAGTATGAAATTGTGGCTGATCCTGTGTTTCGCCAGATGAGCGATACGCAGACGCCCCAGGGTGTTCTTACTGTGTTGAAAAAACCTGTCTATACAGAAGAAGTTTTTTTTCGTGGTGAAAAGCCTTTTCTCATGGTTTTAGAGGATTTACAGGATCCGGGAAATGTGGGAACCATTTTCCGGACAGGAGAGGGCGCTGGTATTACAGGCGTTCTTCTCACAAAGACATGCGTAGATGTGACAAATCCAAAAGTGATCCGTTCCACTATGGGTTCTATATACAGAATGCCTTTTCTCTATATAGAAGATGTGGTATCATGGAAGGAGAAGCTTAAGGAAAAATCAGTCCGTACATTTGCAGCCCATTTAAAAGGGGAAAATTCCTATGACAGGGAATCTTACCTTGGGGGAACTGCATTTTTTATAGGAAACGAAGGAAAGGGACTTACGGATTCGGCGGCTGAAAGTGCAGACTGTCTGATACGGATTCCCATGTGCGGAGAAGTGGAGTCTCTCAATGCTGCTATGGCAGCAGGCATCCTGATGTATGAAGTTTCCAGGCAGCGCCGGGGCTGATGGAAGCTCTGCGGAGGAAATAAAGAGAAAGGGGGATTTTTATGGAACCGATGATATGGCTTGGAATTCTTGCTGTTCTTCTTATTATTGAGGCGATTACGGCAGGACTTACAACTATCTGGTTTGCCGGCGGCGCACTTGTAGCTGCCATTGCCGCATACTGTGGCGCAGGAGTTGTTCTGCAGTTGGTGCTGTTTTTCGCAGTATCGCTTGTACTTCTTATTTTTACAAGACCTGTGGCAGTGCGGTATATGAATCACAATGTTGAGAAGACAAATGCAGAAAGCCTTTTGGGAAAAAAAGCAGTTGTGATCGAAAAAATTGATAATCTTGCCCAGACAGGGCATGTGAGGATACGTGACATAGAATGGATGGCACGAACCTCGGACGACTCCGTGAAAATCCCGGAAAATGCGGTGGTTGAGATTGAAGAAATACATGGTGTAAAACTGATTGTAAAAGAAGTTAAGGAGGGTTAATTTATGGGTGGTATGATTTTTCTTGTAATTATTATTCTTCTGGCATTATGGATTTTAGCTTCCTGTATTCGTATTGTGCCGCAGGCATACGCGATTGTTCTGGAGCGCCTTGGGGCATACCGGGATACATGGGGAACCGGTATTCATTTTAAACTGCCGTTCATTGAGCGCGTAGCAAGAAAAGTAAATTTAAAAGAACAGGTTGTGGATTTTCCGCCGCAGCCGGTTATCACAAAAGATAATGTAACGATTCAGATTGATACGGTTGTATTTTTCCAGATCACAGATCCAAAGCTTTACGCATACGGAGTAGACAACCCGATTATGGCGATTGAAAATCTTTCTGCAACAACACTCCGAAATATTATCGGTGATATGGAACTTGATGAAACGCTGACTTCCCGTGAGGTAATCAACACAAAAATGAGAGCGTCTCTCGATGAAGCAACAGACCAGTGGGGCATCAAGGTAAACCGTGTGGAACTGAAAAATATCATGCCTCCGGCTGCCATTCAGGACGCAATGGAAAAACAGATGAAGGCAGAGCGTGAGCGCCGTGAAGCAATTCTGATCGCAGAAGGCGAGAAGCGTTCTACGATTCTTGTTGCAGAAGGTAAAAAACAGTCGGCAATTCTTGACGCAGAAGCGGAAAAGCAGGCGGCGATTCTTCGTGCAGAGGCACAGAAAGAGCGCATGATCAAAGAAGCGGAAGGTCAGGCGGAAGCAGTGCTTAAAGTACAGAGTGCAACAGCAGAAGGTCTCCGCATGATCAAAGAAGCCGGCGTAGATAATGCAGTTCTTACGTTAAAGAGCCTTGAAGCATTTGGAAAAGCAGCGGACGGCAGAGCTACAAAGATTATTATTCCTTCTGATATTCAGGGAATCGCAGGACTGGCTGCTTCTTTAAAGGAAATCGTAGTAGACAAAGATGTAAAAGTGGAAAAGGCTCTGGAAAAAATAAAAGAGACAGATAATACAAAATAATGACTTGCAGGGAGGACAAAGCCATGAACTTAAAAGGCAGAAATTTTCTTACTTTAAAAGATTTTGCACCGGAAGAAATCATGTATCTGCTGGATTTAGCAGCAGAATTAAAGGCGAAGAAAAAAGCGGGGGAGCTTCATGAATATCACAAAGGCAAAAATATTGCCCTGATTTTCGAGAAGACAAGCACAAGAACCCGATGTGCCTTTGAGGTGGCTGCCCATGATCTTGGAATGGGCAGTACATATCTTGATCCCACAGGTTCTCAGATTGGAAAAAAAGAGAGCATTGCAGATACAGCACGTGTTCTGGGACGCATGTATGATGGAATTGAGTACAGAGGCTTTGGACAGGAAATCGTGGAGGAACTTGCAGCTCATGCTGGCGTTCCTGTATGGAATGGTCTTACAAATGAGTATCATCCCACACAGATGCTTGCAGATATGCTTACCATCAGAGAGCATTTTGGCGGCTTAAAGGGAATCCGTCTTGTATACATGGGAGATGCCCGTTATAATATGGGAAATTCTCTTATGGTTGCCTGCTCTAAGCTTGGTATGCACTTTACTGCCTGCACAAATAAAAAATATTTCCCCAATGAGGAGCTGGTAGAGCAGTGCCGCCAGTATGCAGAAGCTTCCGGAGGAACCATTACCCTTACGGAAGACGTGGAAGCGGGAAGCAAAAATGCAGACGTTATTTATACAGATGTATGGGTTTCTATGGGAGAGCCGGATGATATATGGGAAGAAAGAATCCATGACCTTACACCATATAAGGTGACAAAACAGGTTATGAGAAACGCAGGACAGAATGCGATTTTCCTTCACTGTCTCCCTGCATTCCATGATTTAAAGACAAAAATCGGAAAAGAGATGGGAGAACGCTTCAGCCTTACAGATATGGAAGTGACAGACGAAGTATTTGAATCTTCTCAGTCAAAAGTATTTGACGAGGCAGAAAACCGTATGCATACCATCAAAGCAGTGATGGCGGCAACACTGGGAGTGCCGGAGAAATGACGGATATTTTATATACAAAAGAGACAATTTCAAAAGCAGTACATACAAAATGGGCGGGCAAAACCGTCCATTTTGCAAAAGAAACAGATTCTACGAATTTATGGATAAAAAAACTTGAAAAAGACGGGGCGGAGCATGGAACGCTGGCTGTGGCGGAATTTCAGACTGCCGGAAGAGGCCGGTTTACAAGAGCATGGGAAGCGGAGGAGGGAACATCCGTTATGATGACGATTCTTCTCCGTCCTTCTTTTGCCCCGGAATACGCGCCCATGCTGACGCTTGTGATGGGGCTTTCTGTGGCACAGGCAGTGCGGAAACTGGGATTTTCCCCGGAAATCAAATGGCCCAATGATGTGGTGCTTTCCAAAAAGAAAATCTGCGGGATTTTAACAGAAATGGGTCTTAACGGTTCAAAAATCCGATATGTTGGAATTGGAACCGGCATTAATGTAAACATACCGGGATTTCCCCGGGAGCTTTCAGATAAGGCAACCTCTCTTTTTCTGGAATCCGGAAACAGGACAGACAGAAACCAGGTGATTGCTCTTGTTATGGAAGCATTTGAGAAAAATTATGAAATATTTGATAAAACACACGACCTTTCTCTTCTGAAAAACGAGTATGAAGAGATACTGGCAAACTACGGACAGCCTGTGAGGATTCTTGATAAAAACAATCCTTATGAGGGAGTGTGTACAGGAATCAATGACAAAGGAGAACTTCTTGTAAGGCTTTCAGATGGAACAGAAAAAGCAGTTGGTGCCGGGGAGGTATCTGTCCGGGGGCTTTACAGCTACATATAGAAAGGGGTACTTTATGTATCAGGAAAATATCGTGTTATGCGGTGCAAGCGCATACGAACAGAAATACTATTTTAATCAGGATTTTAATTCCCTGCCGGATCATGTGAAGCAGGAGCTGCAGATTATGTGTGTCCTTTTTACAGAAGATGTGGGCGGTGTCCTCACTCTGGAATTTGATGAGGATGGCAGACTTCAGTTTAAAACAGAAGCTCTGGAGGCAGATGCCTGTTTCGACGAAATCGGAAGCGCATTAAAAATAAAGCAGCTTCAGACAGATAAGAGAGATCTTCTGGAATCTCTGGAAATGTATTATAAAGTATTTTTCCTCGGAGATATTCCGGAGGAAGAATTAAAAAAGAAAGCGGACGGCGAAGAATGAGGATGAAGTGGAAAATCGGAGACGTTGAGATTGACAATCCCTTTGTGCTTGCGCCTATGGCAGGTGTCACAGACCTTCCTTTTCGAAAGCTCTGCAAGGAACAGGGCGCCGGTCTTATCTGTATGGAAATGGTCAGTGCAAAAGCGATTTCCTTCCATAACAAAAATACAGAGGCTCTGATGGAAATTGATAAATGTGAGAATCCGGTATCGATGCAGCTTTTCGGAAGCGAACCGGAGCTGATGGCAAGGGTGGCTGCTGAGATTGAGGAGAGACCTTTTGATATTCTGGATATTAACATGGGCTGTCCTGTTCCAAAGGTGGTAAATAACGGAGAGGGTTCTGCTCTTTTAAAAAATCCGGAGCTGATTGTAAAAATTGTAAAAAGCGTTTCTTCTGCAATTAAAAAACCGCTTACTGTGAAGGTCCGCATTGGATTTGAAAATGAGCCGGTGGATATTGTAGATATTGCAAAGCGTGTAGAGGATGCAGGAGCGGCGGCGATTGCTGTTCACGGCAGAACGCGGCAGCAGTATTATTCCGGGACGGCAGACTGGGATGCCATCCGCAGAGTAAAAGAAGCGGTATCTATTCCTGTAATCGGAAACGGAGATGTGGATTCTCCGGAAAAAGCAAAGGCGCTTATAAAAGAAACCGGATGCGACGGTGTGATGATAGGAAGAGCGGTAAGAGGAAATCCGTGGCTTTTCCGGGAACTGAACCATTACTTTGAGACAGGGGAAAAACTTCCTCGTCCGTCTGTGGAAGAAGTACGGGAAATGATCCTTCGCCATGCCAGAATGCAGATTGACTTAAAAGGCGAATTTACAGGCATTCGAGAGATGCGTAAGCATGTGGCATGGTATACGGCAGGAATGCGCCACAGCGCAGCGCTTCGGCGGGAAACGAATCTTGTGAGCAGTTATGAAGAGCTGGAAAAGCTCCTCGGGAGAATGGAGTAAAAACCTTGACAATAGCTGAGGTTTTGGGTATAATACTGAAATTGTGAATATCCTAGAGTATCTCTAACCTTTTTTAGAAAAAGAGTGGAAAAGGAGTAAGGAAAATGGAAGAAAAGAAGAACTTACTTACCTATGCAGGACTGAAAAAATTAGAAGAAGAACTGCATGATTTAAAAGTAGTAAAAAGAAAAGAAGTAGCAGAGAAAATTAAAGAAGCCAGAGAACAGGGCGACTTATCCGAGAACGCAGAGTATGATGCAGCAAAAGATGAACAGAGAGATATAGAAGCACGTATCGAGGAAATTGAAAAGATTCTGAAAAACGCAGAGGTTGTTGTAGAGGATGAAGTAGACCTTGACAAAATCAGCGTAGGATGTAAAGTAAAAGTTCATGATTTTGAGTTTGAAGAAGATATCGAGCTGAAAATCGTAGGCTCTACAGAGGCAAACAGTCTGGAAGGAAAAATTTCCAACGAATCTCCGGTAGGAAAAGCGCTGATTGGCGCACATAAAGGGGACATTGTAGAAGTGGAAATGCCGGCAGGCGTGATGCAGTACAAGGTACTGGAAATCCAGCGAAACGTGTAGCGAGGAAGGAACGGAAGCACGAACGAAGTGAGTATTTACGTTCACCCGAGCGTACAACGACGAAACATAAAGCCCGAGAGGGCGGTTCTGCGCAGCAGAAGTTTCGGAGTTGAGAGGAAGAATAAAACAGGAGGAACCAAAATGGCAGAGCAGAAGAAGCAGGAACAGGATTTAAACCAGCTCCTTAAGGTGCGCCGTGAGAAACTGGCGGACTTACAGGCAAATGAGAAAGATCCGTTTAAAATTGTAAAATTTGATGTAACACACCACAGCCAGGAAGTAAAAGACAGTTTTGAGGAACTGGAAGGAAAAACTGTAGTGATTGCAGGACGTATGATGTCCAAACGTGTCATGGGAAAGGCATCTTTTTGTCATGTACAGGATTTACAGGGAACAATCCAGTCTTACGTTGCAAGAGACAGTATAGGAGAAGAGTCCTACAAAGATTTCAAAAAACTTGATGTAGGCGATATTATCGGTATTAAAGGTGAAGTTTTCAAAACAAAAACAGGAGAAACTTCTATCCATGCTTCTGAGGTGACTCTGTTATCAAAGAGCCTTCAGGTTCTTCCGGAGAAATTCCATGGTCTTACAAACACAGACCTTCGTTACCGTCAGAGATATGTAGACCTTATCATGAACCCGGAAGTAAAAGATACTTTTATTAAGCGCTCCAAAATTTTAAGTGCAATCAGAAGATATCTGGATACTCAGGGATTTATGGAAGTAGAGACACCGATTCTTGTTGCGAATGCAGGCGGTGCTGCAGCAAGACCGTTTGAGACACACTTCAATGCTCTTGATGAGGACTTTAAGCTTCGTATTTCTCTTGAGCTTTACTTAAAGAGACTGATTGTAGGCGGTCTTGAGAGAGTATACGAAATTGGACGCGTATTCCGTAATGAGGGTCTTGATACACGTCATAATCCTGAGTTTACTCTTATGGAGCTTTACCAGGCATATACAGATTATCACGGCATGATGGATCTTACAGAAAATCTTTACCGTTACGTTGCGCAGGAAGTTCTTGGCACAACAAAAATTGTTTACAACGGTGTGGAAATGGATCTTGGAAAGCCGTTTGAAAGAATTACAATGGTAGATGCTGTTAAAAAATATGCAGGTGTTGATTTTGATGAAATCCACACACTGGAAGAGGCAAGAGCCATTGCAAGAGAACATCATGTAGAATTTGAAGAGCGTCACAAAAAAGGCGATATTTTAAGTCTTTTCTTCGAAGAGTTTGTAGAAGAGCACTTAATCCAGCCTACATTTGTTATGGATCATCCGATTGAGATTTCTCCGCTTACAAAGAAGAAACCGGAGAATCCGGAATATACAGAACGTTTCGAGTTCTTCATGAACGGCTGGGAGATGGCAAATGCTTACTCCGAGCTGAATGACCCAATCGACCAGAGAGAGCGTTTCAAAGCGCAGGAAGAGCTTCTTGCTCAGGGCGATGAGGAAGCAAATACAACAGACGAAGACTTTATGAATGCACTTGAAGTTGGTATGCCGCCTACAGGTGGAATCGGCTTTGGTATTGACCGTATGTGTATGCTTCTTACAGATTCCGCTGCAATCAGAGACGTGCTTCTGTTCCC
>Cobain_p2__coassemble_541_pt1 | contig 61462 bp, 57 predicted proteins | sample Cobain_p2__metabat2_low_PE_026 | metagenome-assembled genome bin Cobain_p2
AAAGCAATTTTATTTTCTACGTTTTGCACAAATCACAAGGAGAATTCTGGACAGGGAATTTCTTCTATGGGATGTCTGGCAACGATTTCCAGACCTTGCATTAACATTTGACCCAAAAAAGAACCATACAGGAAGCAGAAACTGTTTATAATGATTTTCAGGAGTTGGTTCAGTGGAAAAGAATTTATACGGCAGATGAGGCTGCTCAAATATCGACGATGGAGATGAACTGGATTCAGGATGCTCTCATGCCATTTGTCATGGATCTGCCGATGTTTGTATATGAAAAGGGAAAAGAATCGGGAAAAAAGGAGATTGTTTTTTCAAAAGAGCAATGGGAAAATCTTTGTAGAAGAACAGGAGAATGGGAATTTGTATTTAGCGAAAATGCGGATTATTTAAAAACAAATTCTTATAATGGTTTTTTCAGGTTATTGGAACTGAAATACGCAGAAGATGGAAATCTGGATACAGCATGTAAGAAGGCATTGGAACAGATTGATACAAAAAGATATGAGGAAGTGCTTATTGACGAAGGTGTTCCCAATATTTTGAAGTGTGGGATTGCATTTTATAAGAAACGATGTCGCGTGATGTTCAGATGAGAAACAGGCAGAACTGAGATGGGAAGACGATATGGATAGTGTAAGAAAAAATAATCAAACTAAAAACTTCATCCATCTGCTCCAGGGCGCTTTGGAATATAATAAGATTCCAGAATTGGAGTCACCTGACTGGGCACAGTTGTTTTATCTTTCTAAGCTGCATAATGTAGTAAGTCTTGGATATGAGTCCGTAAAACGAATGCCTGTGGAGGATGGCCCGGATCAGGAGCTTCGAAAAAGATGGAAGTATGAAAACGATCAGTGTACTTTTCAGTGCATATACCAACAGGCTGCATTGGAGGAATTAAAGGAGTGTTTTGAGAGAGAACAGATTCCTGTAATTTTATTGAAGGGAGCTGTACTTAGAGAATATTATCCCAGGGAAGATTTAAGGACGATGTCAGACTTGGACATTTTGATTCGAAAAGAGGATATTCCACGGATCCGCCCGTTGTTTCTACGTATGGGGTACCAGGCAAAATCTATTGATAAAAGAAATGAGGACATCTATACCAGAGATGAATGTGTTACCTTAGAGGTACATCGTGAATTGCTTTGGAGGCAGGATGCATGGAACGAATATTTTAGGCATGTCTGGGAAAGGACAGAAAAACTGCCGGGATATAATTGGGTTCAGATTATGAATCCGGAGGATTTTTATTTTCATCTTCTCGGGCATATGATTCAGCATATGCATAACGGGGGGATTGGAATCAAGGCATTTCTTGATATCAAGATATTTCAGGAGAAAAACAGGGAAAAACTGGAGACAAATGAATTTCAGGATACCCTGAAAGCATTTCATCTGGAAAGATTGTATGAAAATATAGGAAAACTTTTTCAGTTGTGGGAAGAAGGACAGACAGACCCGTTGATGGAAGCATGGACAGAATTTATCATGAACTGCGGAGCATATGGGGAAGTGGGAAATTTCATTATTACAAATCCGGCTTTTAGTGATTTTCGGGAAAGCCAGAAAAAAGGTTTCCGATACAGGTATATTTGGAGAAGGTTGTTCCCTGCTTACGAAGAAATGAAGCATATGTATCCTAAAGTGAAAAAATGTACATATTTCTTTTATGTGGGAAAGCGGATTTATCAAAATGTGAGTCGAAGAAGGAAAAATATAAAAAGAGAATTTGATATGATAAGGAAGCTGGAGTCGGATAAAGTGGAAAAGCTTCATCGGCTATATAATGACTTGGGTGTTCCTCCGGTCTTGTCGGACAATGCGAAGGACACCTGAAACTCCTTGGAAAATGCGGATTTTCCATAAGAAAACATTGACACAGTATTGAGAAAGGAAGTATACTGTATTTAGTCCAGTTTATAGAATAAGTAAAGGAATTATGATAACAGATAACTTGCTTGAAGAAAGAAAGGAAAGCAATATGAAAAAATATGAGAAACCAATAGTGGAGATTGTTGAATTCGATAATCTTGATGTAATTGTGATGAGTGAGAATGTCCCTCAGTCTGACGAAGAATCGCAGGAAGATGTTCTTATAAAAGAAGAATCCGGCAAGATACAGAACGAATCTGATGCAAAAACAGATTCCGATACTTCAACCGGAATGGAAAATAATTCGGGAGAAACAGAGCAGGAAGCACCGCTGGAAGAGAATACTGCTCCTGATACAAACGGAACGGAAGGAGATTCTTCTGCATCTCAGGAACCGCCAACTGCAGATGAACCGGCACCGGAAGCTTCGGTAGAGCCAGTTCCGGAAACTCCGGCAGACCCGATTATTCCGGATGCATCAGAACCTGCTGTTGTACCGGAAGCAGAGGCAGATATTCCTGTAGATACAGGCATGGGGGTTTTGTAACATTTTTTAAATCAAAGCAGATATTCGCAATGAGTATCTGCTTTTCTTTCGGAGATGTTTTACGGTTGGTTTCAGGAGGAAATAGTGTTTCAGATTAAATTGGCGGAAAGGGTAATTCGTATTTATAATCATTACCCTTTCGTGAAAAAGCTGTGCGCAGATTATTGTGTTGGCGAGGCGGAGCCTTTTCAGTTGGAAATAGAAATATCAGAGGAAGCTCTGTTGAAGGAGCAGAGGCAGGAAGGGAAGGTGTTTTCTCTGGCGTATTGTGAGAGTATCTGCATTTATCGTGAGATTGCCCTTTCACTTCTGCGGTATCGGACTATGGTTCTTCATGGGGCAGTTATTTCCTGTGAAGGCAGAGGGATTGCGTTTCTGGCAAAAAGCGGAACTGGCAAATCCACCCATGTGAGTCTGTGGAAGCGTCTTTTAGGAGAGCGGGTCACAGTGATAAACGGGGACAAGCCTCTGGTGGCTTATCAGGAAGAGACGGGGGATTTTGCAGCATATGGGACTCCCTGGTGTGGAAAAGAAAACTGGGGATGTAACAGTAAAACCGTTCTTCATGTCATTTGTTTTCTGGTAAGGGGAGCAGGCAATAGAATCCGGTGCATGGACGATTCAGAGGTAATCGGAAAAATCTTTCATCAGCTTCTTGTTCCGGAAGAGAAAGAGCTTCTGAATTTGGAAATGGATCTGATTGAGCAGCTTCTGAAGAAGGTTTCTTTTTATGAAGTGACCTGTAACATGGAACTGGAAGCTGCTAAGACAGTATATGAAACAGTGATTGGCAGGCAGGAGTGAGTTTTTATGAAAATAAAAGAGGGATTTTTATTGAGAAAGCTGGGACAGGAGTATACAGCTGTTGCGTTGGGAAGCGCGAGAAAAGAGTTTAACGGTCTGATTCGCATGAATGATACAGGGAGGTTCCTGTGGGAATGCCTGCAGAGAGACTGTCAGGAGGAAGAGCTGATTCGTTGTCTTTGTGAGGAGTATCAGGTATCAGAAGAAGAAGCTGTGGCGGACATTCGTGGATTTGTGGAAAGGCTGAAAGGAGCAGGGATTCTTGCATAATAAAACAGAAATCGGGCAATACCTGAAGGAGCATGGGGAAATTCTCATCGCTCCTTTGGGAAGCAGTATGCTGCCTCTTTTAAAGGGGGATAACTGTCAGGTAATTCTGAAAGTTCCGAAAGAATCTTTGCGTAAATTTGATGTGGTCCTGTACCGGTCCGGAAGCGGAAAGCTGATTCTTCACAGGATTATCAAGGTGCAGCCTTCTTCTTACACCTTGTGTGGAGATAATACGTATACTTTTGAGACGGGGATTATGAAAGAACAGATTTTAGGTGTTATGACAGGATTTTATAGAAAAAGTACCTATATTTCATGTAATCGGGCAGGCTACCGATTTTATGTGAGGCTCTGGTGGTTTCTGTATCCTCTTCGAAAAACAGCGGCAGGTATATTGCGCATGATGCGTGGCCGGACAGGGAGGACAGGAAATGATTGATTTACATACGCATATTTTACCGGGGATTGACGATGGTTCTCAAAGGCTGGAGGAGTCCGTGGAAATGTGTCGTCTGGCCTGGGAGAGCGGCACAAGAGGCATGGTGGCCACTTCTCATGGAAATGGGGAAAAGGGCTGTTCTTTAAAATCGTACAAAGACGCGTTCCGGCTTTTGATCCGGGAATTGAAAAAAGAAGAAATTCCCCTGGAAATCTATCCGGGTATGGAAGTTTATATGAATGAAGAGGCTGTTTCCGGGCTGAAAAAAGGGGAATTTCTTACTTTGAACCATACTGCCTATGTCCTTGCGGAATTTTCTTTTGGCGAAGAGCTGTGGATGATGGATGAATATCTTTCCATGTTGGAAGACGCGGGATATTTTCCGGTGATTGCTCATGCAGAACGATATGCTGCTGTGCAGCGCCATCCGGAGGCAGTATATGACTGGGTAAATAAAGGTTATGTGATTCAGGTAAACAAGGGAAGCTTTTTAGGAACTTTCGGGAAGCAGGAAAGAGATACGGCATTGTCTCTGCTGAGTCACAATCTGGTGCATGTGATTGCCAGTGATACTCATGGGATTCATATGAGAACACCAAATATGAAAAAAATTCTGCAGTTTTTTGATAAAACAGCAGGAATGAAATATGGAAATCTTGTATTGAGTGAAAATCCGGGACGGATTCTGATGGGAGAGGAAATTCTTTCTTTTCCGCCAAGACCTTACCAGTGAAAAGGAAGGAGTAGATGAATGAAAAAAATACGCCGATTGGTTTTACTGATTTTCATGGTAACCTGTATTGCTTTTGCCTTGTTTACAGGCGGACGCTTTCTGAAAAGAGATACTGAGGGACCGAAAATCACTATGGATAAGGAAAAAATTACAGCGAGTATTGAAGATACGGATCAGACATTGATGAAGGGAGTAAAGGCTGTAGATGATAAAGACAAGGACGTCAGTGATTCTCTGATTATTGAATCTATGAAAATGGGAGAAGACGGAAAAGCCACACTTGTGTATGCTGCATTTGATAAATCTAATAATGTAGCTAAGGCTTCCAGAACCGTAGAGTTTAAAGACTATACGCCGATTCATTTCAGCATCACTCAGCCTCTTCGTTTTCCTCTTGGCTCTGATTCACAGATTTTGAAAAGTATTACGGCAACAGATTGTATGGACGGCGATATTACGAACCGGATCAAGCTGACGAAAAAGAACGATGAATCAGATTATAAAGGGGAAGGAATCTACGATTATGAAGTGAGTGTGACCAATAATATGGGAGATAAGGCGATTCTTCCAATTTCTGTAGAGTTTTATGCAGACTCTTATGAAGAGCGATTGTTCCATCCTAATATTTATTTGAAGCAATATATTTTGTATCTGGAAAAGGGAAGCAGTTTTCAGCCAAAGGATTATCTGGATTCTGTAGAGATTGGAGATAAGCTCTACGTCTTTGATGAGAATATTTCGGCAGAGGAATCCATGACAGAGATGCCGCAGGGAGAAACTGCGTCTCTGACGCAGGACGGAAAACAGATTTACGGAGTGATCAGCTATGATGCTGTCAAATATCAGTCGAATGTAAAAACAAAGGAGCCGGGGGTTTATACCGTGGAATTTTCCTGTACGACAAAGGATAAATACACCGGCGCAGTACAGATGATCGTTATAGTGGAATAGGAGGCAATATGAATACAGAATCAAAAGTTTATCAGCAGAGAAATAATGAATTTGATATTCCGTCTATTTGCCGTGCCTTGTTCCGGAACTGGTGGGTGATTGGTATCTGTGGCTGCATTCTTGGAATGTGGATGTATATGGGGGTAAGTTTCCTAAAAGAACCGGTTTATGTTTCTCAGGCGACTTTGATTATCAGTAATAATGGAAATGATTCTTCTGTTTATACAGACGAGGCTCTGGAAAAGGTTGCCAGTCAGTATCAGAAGATTTTAAGCAGTAATACGCTGAAGAATACGGTACAAAAGGAGCTTGGAGTAGAAAATCTTCCTGGAACGATTATGGCTTCAGTAGTCAGTGGGACGAATCTGATTATTCTGCAGGGGACTGCATCAAATCCGGGAGAAGCCTATCTTCTTGTAAAATCTGCCATAAAGAATTATGCAAAGGTTTCCGATTATGTGATTTCGTCTTTTGTGCTGGAGGTTATGAAAGAGCCGTACATTCCCACTGTTTCTTCCAATGAAAACCTGGAGAAAACCTGGGCGATACGAGGAGTATTGATTGGAATTCTAGGAGCAGTTCTGGCAGTAGCGTTTTTCACATTTTTGCGTGATGATATTAAAAATGAAGAACAGGTTTCTGCGCTTCTTGACAGCACGTTATTTGGAAGTCTGTATTTTGAGAAAAAACCGCGGAGAGATAAAAAGACAAGTATTCTGATTACGAATCCTGCAACCAGCTTCTTCTATTCAGAGAATATACGTAAGATTGCGACAAAGCTGGATTACAAGGCAAGAAAGAATCATCATAAGGTTATCCTTGTCACAAGCGTACAGGAGAATGAAGGAAAATCTACAGTCGCCGCCAATCTGGCTCTGGCTCTTGTAAAGAAAAACAGACGCGTGCTTCTTTTGGACGCAGATCTTAAGAAACCGGCTTTGAATAAGGTTTTCGATAAAGCGATTACTCGGGAAATGGAATTTAGTGAATATCTGAAGGGAAATGTATCGTTCCAGGAAGTTCTTACCAGGGATAAGGATACAGGTCTTTATTATGTGTTTGGTACAAAGGCTTTCCGGAATTCAGATGCGCTTCTGTCTTCTGAAGAAATGAAGGATATTTTCCATATTACAAAGCATGCGGTGGATTACGTAATTATTGACTCTGCGCCAATGGGAATCAGCTCTGATGCGGAAATTCTTGCCGAGTATGCAGATGCCGGAGTTCTTGTGGTGCGTCAGGAGGCTTCTCGTGTGGCAAATATCAACGATGCTCTTGATACTTTGAAAAAATCAAAGATGGATATTTATGGTATTGTACTGAATGCTGTTCGTACAAGAGTATTCCCTGCTTCTTCAGAATACGGATATGCTTATGGATATTATGGTAAATACAGTAAGTATTATAAATATGGAAATAAGTATGCACATGTGCATAAGGATAAAAAAGAAACACATGAGAACGACGGACAGACAAAAGAAATGCCAAAGAATACGGCAGATATGCTGATGTCTGATTCTTCGGACAACACCGGGGAAAAACACGGGAAATAAGAAAGGAGGGCGTTATGCAGTTATACGAAGAAAATGAAGAAATTTTAAATGACGATGCGATAGATATTATTGCTATACTGGATACCATGTGGAAAAATTTCCGAAAATACTGGAAGCGTCTTCTTGCGCTCCTGATAGTTGTTTCCGGGATTTTTATCGGATATTCTGTTTACAATTACGAGGCGGTTTATGAATCTTATGTAACCTTTGTTGTTACAAAAGACCATACAAATAATGTAGATTCTGTAGTTGCACAGCGAATTGCAAATTCTTTTCCCTATCTTCTTCGAAGTGCAGGACTGGAAAATCAGATAAGAAAGGATATGGAGCTGTCGGGGACAGAAGCATTTCCTGTAAGTCTGACTGCAGCTAATATGGAGGATACAAATTTCCTGACGGTAACGGCTGTATCCGGAAGCGCCACACAGGCGCAGCAGGCAGCAGATGCCATTGTTGATCATCTGGAGGATTATATCGGGGGAATCGCAGGAAATACCTCTCTGACCGCTATTGATAGAACCGGATTTCCGGAGAGTCCGAAAAATCCTCAGAATATGATTATGGTTTGGATGAAGGGACTGGGAATAGGCATGATTGCAGTGCTTGGAGTGTTGTTCCTGGTTGCATATAGTGATCATACAATCCGCCGTTATGAAGATCTGAAAAAGTATTTGAACATTCTTTGTCTTGGAACAATTCCATTGACAAAATTCAAAAAGAGAAAGCAGGTATTTGATTCCCGTATTTCTATTAAAAATGATAAGATTCCGTCATCTTTCCCGGAATCGGTACGCACTCTTCGAACAAGGGTGGAGAAGGAAATGAGAAATCAGAAACTGAAAACGATTCTGATTTCCAGTTCTATCCCGGGAGAGGGAAAGACAACAGTTGCCCTGAACCTGGCGCTTGCTTTTGCAGAGATTGACAAAAAGGTGTTATTGATTGACGGAGACCTTAGAAACCCCACACTCCACAGTCGTCTTGGAATCAATCAGAAGGACATTACATGCGGGATTACAGACGTTCTTCTTGGAAAAGTTCATCCGGTAAAAGCAATTGTTGCGGGTGCGGAAGAAAATCTTCATCTGATCCTTGGGCGGAAACACGTGGAAAATGCATCAGAGCTTCTTTCTTCTCGCCGTATGCGTGAGATGCTGGAGGAACTGAGGGATTACGATGATTATGATTATATTATTGTAGATACGCCTCCGGCGGCGATGATGGCGGACGCTTCTGTTGTGGCTGCTTATACGGACGCAGTACTTTATGTAATCCGTCAGGATTATGCAGACGTTCGATATATCCGTGAGGGTATTGGACTTCTCTCAGACAGTGATACCCATGTTCTTGGCTGCGTTTTGAACTGTGCCGAAGCAGGTATCGGCGGATATGGATACGGCAAGTACGGTTATGGAAAATACGGTTATGGCAAATATCTTTCTGAAACAGAAGAGTAGCCAGAGCAGAGATGGAGTGACGATTTGGAAAAGAAATTAGATTTAGACCAGGTCCGGGAGGACGAAGGAAAAGGGGTTGACTACACAAAGCGCAAATCCCACAGAAGAAGAAAAAAGAAAAAAGTATGGAAGATTGTGCTGACTGTACTTTCTGTGCTGGCGCTTCTTGTCTGCGTGGGATTCGCAAGCTTTGTGGTTTTGCAGAAAACAGGTAAAAGCAGTCTGATGAAGTATGCCGGGACAGAGCAAATGACAATGAAGAATACAGAAGAATCCGGTCTTGTTTCAAAAAATGGAAAAAAATATAAGTATAACGAAAATGTGATTACCCTTTTGTGTATGGGAATTGACAAAGACAGCACATCCTGGGAGGAAACTGGTTATATCGGAGAGAACGGACAGGCAGACGCGATTTTCCTTCTGGCGCTGAATCCCGATGCAGGAAGTCTTGATATTATCGGAATTTCACGCGACACTATGACAGAGATTGCAACGTATGATAAACAGGGAAATTACGTGGGAGAGTCTGTAAATCATCTTGCCCTTGCCTTTTCTTATGGGAAAACAAAGGAGGAAGGGGCAGAGCTTGTAAAAACTGCTGTTTCAAAGCTGTTTTATAATCTTCCTGTACATGGCTATGCAGCTATAGACTGGGACGCTTTAGGGAAAATCAATGATTCTGTAGGCGGAGTTGAAGTTACATTTAACGAAGAAGTTGTTCTCAATGGAGAGACCTTTGCCGGCGGAGAGAAGATGAGACTTACAGGAGAGCAGGCAAAGAGCTTTGTGCGGCAGCGAGGGGATGAAATCGGAAGCAATAATAAGCGTATGCAGCGCCAGAAAATTTATGCAGCCGCATTTATCGGGGCAGCCAAGAATGCAGTTCTGGAAAATCCGCTTCTTGTTTCGGATATGTATAAAGAGCTGTCCGGAGATATGGTGACGAGTATTGGCGTTGATGAGGCGGTTTATCTGGCATCTTTACTTCCCTCGATGCGATTCAGCCTTGACGATATTCAGATGATAGAGGGAGAAGTGAAAGAGGGAACTGTTTACGAAGAGTTTTATGCAGATGAAGATAAACTGATGAATCTGATTCTGGACATTTTTTATTATGAAGTGTACTAAAATGAGAGGGAAAATGAAAAAGTTTCTTTTATGTTTTTTGCTGCTGGCTGTTGTGGCGGGAACCGGATTTTCTGTATATGTCTGGATGGAGGAAAAACAGGCGGAAGAAAGAATAGAAGAGTTTAAAAAAATGCGGCAGACGGCATCTCTGAACCAAAGTGAAGAAGAGATAGAGATCGTTCCTGTTGATTTTGAAGAGCTGAAAAAAATAAATCCGGACATTTATGCATGGATTACAATACCGGGGACGGCGATTGACACACCTCTTCTTCAGAAAGAAGGAGATGTATCGTATTATCTTTCTCATTCCTGGAATGGAGAAGAAAATAAGAACGGTGCAGTATGCAGTGAAAGTAAGTATAATGGGCAGGATTTTGAAGACGTTCATACTGTTTTATACGGAAATAATTGTGAAGACGGTTCTCTGTTTGGAGGCCTGGAGTCATTTGCAGATGAAGAATTTTTTAAAAAGCATAAGCTTATCGCTGTGTATACGCCGGAGGCAGTGAGATATTATCGGATTTTTGCTGCATATGAATATGACGGGCGCCATCTGCTGCAAAGCTTTGACTGTGAGAAGCCGGGAGAATTTAAAAAATATATAGAAAGTATTTTCCAACAAAGAAATTTATATGCGCAGATAGACGGAGCGTGTGAAGTTTCGCAGGGGGATAAGATTTTGACTTTGTCAACCGGAAGCTCCGAAAACAGTGCGCATACGTATCTTGTTCAGGGAGTTCTTGAACAAACTTTTTTACAATAATGGAACAGAATGTGATATACTGTTTTATTATAGAGAGAATCTTGGTAGATTGATTAAAGGAGGAAACAGAATGAGAAGAGTAATAGCGGCAGTTGTTACAGGTGCAATGATTATGGCTATGGGCACTTCTGTTTTTGCGCTGCCAAGCGCAACAGGCGGCGGCGCACAGCAGGGAGATATTCCGTCTGAGCAGGTAGTGGATAAAAATCAGGTGGAAGATCTGGAGGGCGCTGAAGTAAAACCATTAGAAGAGGGAACTGTAACATGGGAAGAGCTGGCAAGAGAGAATTATACAGAAGAGGAATTGAAAATTATTGACAGCTTAAATGACGCAGGAGCAGACGCTACGGTAAAAGAGGCATTTGGAGATTTAGTTGATATAAAAAGCATTAAGCTTTTTGAAGGAACAGAAGAAGATAAAGAAGTAAATGTAGAAGAGCTGCTTGAAAAGCTTCATTTTCTTTCTCCTGTATGGGAACTTAAATTTGATGGAGTAGAGCCTACAAAGGAAAATCCTGTTATCTGTACATTTACAGCAAATAACCTGACAGAAGATATGGACGTATATATGCTTTATATGTGCAGCGAAGATGGCTGGGAATTGTTAAAGGCGGAAGAACCGGAAGAAAACAAGGAAGAAGAATCAACAGAAGAATCTTCAGAAGAACCGGAAGAAAATGAGAAAAAAAATCAGGTAAAAATCGCAATTCACAGCGGCAGCGCGCCGGCAGCTCTTGTATATGGACTGGAAGATGAAATGGCAGAAGAGGCAGAAGGAACATCCCCTGTAGTTGCAGAAGAAACAGAAGAATAATACGACTAGATAGAAATTACTCCAACTCGCCAAGGGTTGGAGTAGTTTTGTAGTAAGAGGATAAAAGGAGTAAATACATATGAAAAGTTTATTAATTCTCGGTGCTGGCGGTTTTGGCCAGATGGTAAAAGAAACAGCAATAGCCCTTGGCTATGAAAAAGTTATGTTTTTAGATGATGCGGCGAAAGACGAAGATGTGATTGGTATGTGCTGCGATTACGTTTTAAAACATGAAGATTATCAGGAAGCAGTAGCTGCTTTTGGAAATAATAAAACCCGTCTTTTTTGGACTGATAAATTACTGGAGGAAGGATATGAGGTGTCGTCTATTGTGCACCCTTCTGCAATTGTAAGTCCAAGTGCAGTGCTGGAGCCGGGATGCTTTATTATGCAGAGGGCTGTTGTAAACACACATACGAAGATTGAGCGTGCTGCACTCATTAACAGCGGAGCCGTTGTTGACCACGATTCCTGTGTATGTGCCGGTGCCCATATTGGTCTTGGAAGTGTGGTGAAGGCAAACTGTACCATTGAGTCCGGACAAAAAGTGGAGGCGGGAGAAGTGATTTTTTCCACCAGAAGAAAAATCGAAGGTGCAGACAGCAGAAGTCTTGAAGATGCTGTATATGCCTTTGGTTTTGGAAATCAGTGCAGTTATGTAAAACCGTTCGGGGAAGGTCATATTAATGAGACATACGCGGTATATATGCCGGACCATGATGGAAACGATGTACCTCTTTATGTTCTCCAGCGTATTAATATTAACGTATTTAAAAACCCTGACCAGGTAATGGACAATATTTTCGGAGTGACAGAATATCTCCGCAGTATTATCCGTCGGGATGGGGGAGATTTGGACAGGGAGTCTTTATCCTATATCAAAACAAAAAGCGGTGACAGCTATTTTGAAGATGAAAAGGGACAGCCGTGGCGCTGCCTCCACTATGTACCGAATTCTGTATGCTATCAGCAGGTGGAGAAGCCGGAGCAGTTTTATCAGTCGGCTTTAAGCTTTGGACATTTCTTAAAGCAGCTTGGAGATTATCCGGCAGAAAGTCTTTATGAGACGATTCCGCAATTTCATGATACACGGAAACGATTCCGGGATTTTGAAGACGCACAGCGAAAGGATGTAAAAAACAGAGCCCGCCTTTGCCGCCAGGAGATTGACTTTGTCCTTTCACGGAAAGACGACTGCGGTGTTCTTATGAATCAGCTGGAAGAGGGAAAACTGCCCCTTCGTGTAACGCATAATGATACAAAACTGAATAACATTCTTTTTGACCAAGATACAGACAAGGGATTATGCATTATTGACCTTGATACGATTATGCCGGGACTTGCGGCAAATGATTTTGGAGATTCTATCCGTTTCGGAGCTTCTACAGCAGAGGAAGATGAGCAGGATCTGGATAAGGTTCATTTCGATATTTCCCTTTACGATATTTATGTAAAAGGTTATCTTGAGATGGCGAAAGATGTACTTACACCGGAGGAAATTAAAAGTCTTCCGTGGGGAGCAAGATTAATGACGCTGGAATGCGGCATGAGATTCCTTGCAGATTTCCTTCAGGGAGATGTTTACTTTAAGACTGCATATCCGGAACACAATCTTGTTCGTGCGAGAACACAGTTCAGACTGGTAAAAGAGATGGAAGAGCAGTTTGACGAAATGAACAAAATTTTAAAGAAGTATATTTGAGAAGAGAACCAGATGTTTCGGCGATAATAGCCGAAACATTTTGGTTTTATCAGGCTTCGGAGGCTATGTCTAAAAATACTTGTATTATAACCTGCTTTTGAGTATAATGAATTCAGTGAAATCAGCCGGACGAGGACTTGTGAAAGGGAGAAATTATGCGTTTTTGGAGTGCTGTTAAAAAGAAGTTGAGAAAAATTATACCTGCGGACAGGGTTTATCTTGATAAGAAATTTAAAGAGAAGGATGTGCAGGATAAGAAAATCCGGGAGCAGCAGGAAAAAGATTTTCGGGAAATAGATAAAAAGATACAGGAATTGGACAAAAAGCTTCAGCTTCTGGATAATAGTCTCAAGGCGTCAGGAAAGAGTCAGGATAAGCTTTTTAAGGAAGCTCAGAAAAACAGAGAAGCAGGAGAAAAGGCTTCGGAGGAATTGAGACAATATGTGGAGCAGGAGTTCAGAAGACGGGATGACTGGGGAAAACGGGCGGCAGAAATCCGCCATCTTGCCGGAGAGCGTCCTGTGTGGGTTATTAAATGCCCGGCTCCGGAAGGACCGAAAAAAGTTCGATGGGGCGATTATGCTTACGCATTAAGTCTGAAACGGTATCTGGACAGGCTTGGAATTTATACTGTGATCGATATGAAAGAGGACTGGGACTGCGAGACAGAGGCAGATGTGGTTCTTGTGCTTCGCGGCTGTCATTTTTACAGACCGGACAGGAGAAATAAAAAATGCCTTTATATTATGTGGAATATCAGCCATCCGGATATGATTACAGAGGAAGAGTATGAGCTTTACGATGTAGTTTGTATCTGCTCCAGATATTACGCACAGAAAATGGCAGATAAGGTGAAAGTTCCTGTGATTCCCCTTTTGCAGTGTACAGACACAGAGCTCTTTTATCCGAAAGAGGAGCAGGAAGAAGTTTGCGAAAATGATTTTGTTTTTATCGGAAATACAAGAGGTATTGCAAGGCAGTGCGTACTGTGGGCGATTCAGGATAAACTTCCTCTGAAAATATGGGGGACAGGCTGGGTAACGATGTTCCCGGAACACAAGGATCTGATACAGAGCGGTTCGATTGAAAACAAGAAGATTCCGGACGTTTACCGGGCTTCCAAAGCAACTTTAAATGACCACTGGAAAGATATGTTGGATGACCAGTTTGTAAATAACCGTATTTTTGATGCGCTGGCGTGTGGGCTTCCTGTTATATCTGATTCATGCGAAGAATTGCGAAATATTTTTCCGGATGCAGTTCTTTATTATGAAACAAAAGAAGATTTTGACAGGTGTATCCGTACTCTTGAGACAGATTATGCCAGTGTGAAAGAAAAGGTGTTGGCTCAGTGGCCTCTTATAAAAGAAAAATATTCTTTTGAGGCGAGAGCGAGAGAATTGGTGGAAATAGCGGAAAAATATGGAAAGAAAGATAAGTAAAATACAATTTTTTCAGATGTTCATGCTGCTTCTGGTAACAGGAGCAGTATGTGTTCTTGTGTATAAAGCGCAGATTCGGGAAAATCTTCACAGACCTCTGGAATATACTATGATGACAGAGCATAAAGACAGGGGAGAAATCGTGCTTTCCCGGGAAATGCCGGAAATTTCGGAGGTATTTACCTGCAAAACTCCGGAACTGAAAAGGATAAGTATAGAATGTACCGGGAAAAATGTGGCTGCAGGAGCTATGCTTTCTATGGTCCTTGCGGACGGAGAAACAGGAGAAGTTTATTTTGAAGAAGAGAAGCCTGCAGGAGAAGTGTTAAATTCCAGAATCCAGAAAAAAGTGGAGATGGAATTAAAAGAGCCGTTAAAGGACTCAGAAAACAAAAAACTGCGCCTTACATGGAAGCTTCAAAATGGAGATTCCACTGCTTTTCATATTACAGCGAATCAGAAAAATGTAATTGTGGATTCTTTTAACAACCAGGAGGGCGACGGTACAAATGTGATTTATTATCTTCATTATGGAGATAATACATGCCTGAAAGGGCTTTATGTCCTTTTATGTGCGGCGCTTCTTTTTTTTGAGGCGATGTGCTTTTATCTGATCGTTATGAGAGGGCTTTCGGTGGAACAGTTTTTTGTTCCGGCGGCTCTTGTTCTGGGGCTGATTTTTCAATGTCTTTTTACAGTGGGCAGCGTACCGGACGAACAGACCCATCTGGACACGGCTTATAAGTTTTCCAATCGAATGCTTTTTGTGGAGGAGACAGAAAATCCATACACGATTTATAAGCGGGTCTGTGATGTGGAAATGAGCGATATGCTTACAAATGGTCTGGAAACAAATTCCCATTATCTTCTTATGACAGAGACATTTACAGAACCGGAGAATACAGAGCTTGTGGAAGTGCCGTATCAGGATGCTTCCAGTCTTGTTCCGGGGCTTGTGTATATGCCGGCGGCAGCAGGAATCAGTCTGGGAAGACTGCTTGGACTTTCGGCTATGCTTACGCTCCAGCTTGGAAGGATTTTTAATCTGCTTGCCTTTGTGCTTCTTTCCTGGACTGCAATCAGGATTATTCCGTTTGGGAAAAATCTTCTGGGAATGACAGCTCTTCTTCCTATTGCGCTTCAGCAGGGTGCATCCGCATCTTATGATGCAGTTGTAAACGGCGGCTTTTTTGTTTTTATTGCTCTTTGCCTGCGAATGGGAAAAGAGGAGAGGACGAAAAAGTGGGAGTTTGTGCTTCTTGGGATATTTGCGTTGTTTACAGCGACGACAAAGGGAGGCGTTTATCTGCCGCTGCTTCTTCTTACTGTTTTTGTTTTCGGCAGAAATTCCGGAAAGAAAAATCAACAGGAAAAAACCAGAAAAATATCTGCAAAATGGATGATAACTGCAGGTGTACTGGCAGTGGTGCTTCTTGCTCTTTGTATTTATAAGTTTATGCCGGTGATGCAGAGCTTTCTGCAGACGGGAGATATGGCGGCAGATGGCAGCGGAATGTATACAATTCCTTATCTTCTCGCGCACCCGTTAAAGGTCGTGTATCTTTACTGGAACACGCTTATGAAGAGAGGGGATTTTTTCCTTCACAGTTTTCTGGGCGGAGCTCTTTCCTGGCTTGATTTTGAAATGAGCTGGCTTTTTGCGGTTGTATTTCTGGGTGGACTTCTTCTTGCTGCAAATATGGAGGAAGACCGTTTTGTGGGAAACAGAAAGCAGAAAATATGTATGGCAGCAGCCTGTGCGCTGTCTGCAGGACTGATTTTTCTGTCCATGCTTGTTGGATATACAAAGAATAATCTGAATTATATTCAGGGAATACAGGGAAGATATTTTCTTCCGCTGGCGCCTGCGTTTCTTCTTCTGGCAGGCAATAAAATGATACATGTTCAGAGGGAGCAGAGAGCTGCCATATGGATGACGGTTCTTGTGACAGAGATTTTGCTTGTGCTGCAGGCTGCGGCAATGACAGGGATGGTATAGGACAGAGATAAAGGAGAAAAAAGTTGAAAGTACTGATTATCATTCCGGCGTATAACGAGGCGGAATGTATAGAGACTGTGGTGGATAATCTGATTGAAAATTATCCCCAGTATGATTATGTGATTATTAATGACGGCTCTACAGACGATACGCGTAAGGTGTGTGCAAGAAGAAAGTTTAACTTTATGGATCTTCCTGTAAATACAGGACTTTCCGGAGCAATTAAAAGCGGAATGCGCTATGCCAATTATTATGGGTATGACCATGTTCTTCAGCTTGACGGGGACGGCCAGCATGATCCTGCTTTTATAGAGGATATGATAAAAGAGATGGAAAGCACAGACTGTGATATTGTCATTGGTTCACGATTTAAAACAAAGAAAAAGCCATTGAATTCCCGTATGATAGGAAGCCAGATTCTGACAGCGGCAATCTGGGCTACTACAGGGGGAACATATATTGGAGACGTTACATCAGGAATGCGTCTTTTTAATAAAAAAATGATTAAGCGTTTTGGGTACGATATACATTACAGTCCGGAGCCGGATACCCTGGCGTATCTTTTGAATTGCGGAGTGAAGATCCGGGAGGTTCAGGTGGATATGAATGAGCGTCTGGCAGGTGTCAGCTATCTGAATTTTAAAAGCTCTGCCTGGTATATGATGAAAATGTTGTTTTCTATTGTGCTGTTTCAGTGGTTTCGAAAGAGAGTAAAGGAGTAAGAGATGTCAGATATAATGCGTATCCTTCTTTTTTTTGCATCGATTGCAACAGGGGGATGGATTCTCTATAAAATCCGAAGATTTCAGGTAAAAATGCAGGATGCCATTTTCTGGGTTGTTTTTGCAGTGATTCTTTTTATCCTGGGGGTTTTCCCCGGAGCCTGCTACTGGCTTACAGAGAAGCTGGGGATCATTTCACCGGCAAATTTTGTATTTCTTGTGGTGATTTTTCTTTTGCTGGAAAAAGTATTTACGCTTTCCATTATCGTGTCTCAGTTAGAAGAAAAAATCTCGGTTCTTTCTGCGGAAATTGCTCTTCGCACCAGTGATTCCAAGAAAAGGCTGGAAACATTGGAAGAAAAAGAGGAAAAGAAAGAGGCGAAGGAGGAAACAGATGTACAGTAGAGATTCTCATACCTTTGTAATCTGCGCTTACGGAAACAGTCCCTATCTTGAGGACTGCATGCAGTCTCTTCTTTCTCAGACAGTGCGCACAAAGATTGTGATGTCTGCGTCAGAACCGGAGGCTTCCGTGATTTCTCTGGCGGAAAAGTATCAGATTCCTCTTTTTGTGAATAAAGGGGAAAAAGGGATTGCGGGAGACTGGAATTTTGCGCTTTCCTGCGCAGAGACGCCGCTTGTGACGCTGGCACATCAGGACGACCGATATTATAAAACTTATGCAGAGGACGTACTGGCAGCTTTGAATACCTGCTGTCGTCCTCTGCTTGCTTTTACAGATTATAATGAGCTCAGAGAAGGACGCACAGTGCAGAATAATCGTCTTCTTAAAATAAAACGCCTTATGCTTTCTCCTTTGAGAATCCGATTTTTGCAGAAGAGCCGTTTTGTCCGAAGGAGGATTCTTTCTTTTGGAAATCCAATCTGCTGTCCTTCCGTGACATTTGTGAGGGAAAATCTTCCGGGATTTTCTTTCCGGAATAATATGGACAGCAATATTGACTGGCAGGCCTGGGAGGAGCTTTCCAAAAGAAAAGGGGAGTTTGTCTATATTCCGGTTTCTTCTATGGAACACAGGATACACCCGGATTCTGCCACAAGCAGCGTTTTAAAAGACGACAGAAGAAAGGCGGAGGATATGGCAGTTCTGGAGAAATTCTGGGGAAGGCGCATGGCGGCTTTGGTGGAGCATTTTTACAGTAACAGTGAAAAATCCAATAAGCTTTCCGGGAAGGAAAGCAGGAAAAGACAGTAAGGAGAGATAAGATGCCGGAAGTATCGGTGATTATTCCTGTATATAATAATGAAAGATATATAGAAGAGTGCGTGCGCTCTGTACAAAACCAGACATTTGCAGACCTGGAAATGATTGTGATAAACGATGGAAGTACAGATGGAAGCGGGGAAATTCTGGAGAGGATTTTAAGGGAAGATAAGAGGATTCGTCTTTTTCATCAGGAAAATAAAGGGGCCGGGGCAGCGAGAAATAAAGGTCTTGATATGGCTGAGGGCAGATACCTTATCTTTGTGGACGGAGACGACTGGATTGCGCCGGATTATATTGAGAAATTGTATACGGCCGCCGAAGAGCGGGGAAGTGAGATGGTAATCTGTGGTTTTACCTGCGTTACGGAGACGGGAGAAGTCCTGCGCGAGATTTATCCGAAAGAATACCGCCGTTTCGAGGGAGAAGAGTGTGTTTTCCAGATTTCTGCGGTGTGTTCTCATTTTTACAGAAAGAGTCTGTGGGACAGGTATGGTGTGCGTTTTTCAGCAAAGGAGAGAGGGGAGGACATGCCCGTTTCCTTGTTTTTCGGTGCTGTATGTGATAAAATAAGTACAATTATATCCTGCGGTTATATGTACAGACAGCATTCCGGCTCGGCGATGCATAACTTCCGGGGATTGAGACAGTTTTCCCTTCCTTTGAAATCTCTTGAAGAAACAATTCAGAAAATAGAAAAAACAGGCGTTTCGAATAGTCCGGAGTTTTATGAGCTGTTTGTTTTACGGATTTTGTCTACCTGTTTTTTTCAGCTTGCACCGGGAGCATCAAGAGAGAGAACAAAGGAACTGGCAGATTATATTACAAGGATTCTTCACACATATTTTCCAGATTATAGTAAAAATCCAAAGGCAGGACTTTTTAAGGGAGCGGAAGTACCTTTTGTACAGAGGGCTGCTGTGAAGGTTCTGATTTTTCTTGTAAGGACAGGAGGAATCCGTTTTGCTGCTTGTTTGATGGGACGGAAGGAATGATGGGAGAAACCGGTATGGATACAGTGAGTTTTGTGATTCTTCACTATAAGGACAGGGCAATTACAGATAAGTGCATACAGTCGATTCTGAAGCTGGAAAATCAGGAACAGATTCAGATTGTGATTGTAGATAACGATATACATAAAGATAAAAATTCCAGGAAGGAGCTTGCAGATTTTTACATGGGAAATTCCAGGATCCATGTACTGCCTGTGTATGAAAACGGCGGGTTTTCCCATGCAAATAATAAGGGATATGCATATGCGAGAGAGGAGCTTCAATCTTCCTGGATTATAGCGGCGAACAATGATATTACATTTGAGCAGAAGGATTTTATAAAGAGGCTTGAGAAAAGCAGGCAAAAACATCCCTGTCATGTAATGGGACCGGATATTGTGCGTCTCTGTGACGGGATTCATCAAAACCCTATGGATACAAGGCTTCGCACAGAAAAAGAGGCTGCGTACACAGTTCGTATGAATCATCTGGCGCTTACGCTTTATCCTTTTTCTTTTCCGCTTGTGTCAAAAATGCTTGCGGAGGGAAGTCAGGAGCAGGACGCAGATTTTTATGGCAGCATGCAGGAAGATATTATTCCCTGCGGAGCGTGTCTTATTTTTACACCGGATTTTGTAAAGAGCGAAAGTCTTGCTTTTACACCGGAAACACAGTTTTTTTATGAAGAATATATTTTGGCTTACCGCTGCCGGAAAAAAGGCTTTTCCATATTGTATGAGCCGTCTGTAAAAGTCATTCATGACAGTGCGGCAGCTACAAAAGCCACATATAAGGATAGGAAAAAGCGTCTGCGTTTTATGATGGAGCAGACAGAAAAAGCGGCAAAGATTTATCTTGAAATGATACTGGAGGACGGGAAATGCACGGAAAAACAAAAAAAATAGACGGAGGTTTTCTGATGCAGTTTGCAGCGGACGATTTCCGAAATAAATATGCAGGCTCTATCATGGGCGTTACATGGGCATTTGTACAGCCTCTTATGACGATTGTAATTTACTGGTTTATTTTTCAGGTGGGATTTCACTCTCAGCCTGTTGCAGATTATCCTTTTATTTTATGGCTTGTTTCCGGAATTATCCCCTGGTTTTTTATAAGCGAAGGAATTGTCGGGGCAACGCCTGCTCTTGCAGAATACAGTTATCTTGTAAAAAAGGTGGTTTTTCCTATAGAAATTCTGCCGCTTACAAAGATTCTGTCCTGTTTTTTTGTGCAGATATTTCTTGTAGTATTTACCATACTGTTTTTCTGCGGCTTTGGATATTATCCGGATTTATATTACCTGCAGCTTCCTTATTATATGCTGTATATGATTCTTCTTCTTGTGGGAGTGAGCTATATTGCGGCTGCTCTTTACCCGTTTTTCCGGGATTTGCTGCAGATCGTAAATATTTGTATGCAGGTTCTCTTCTGGCTTACCCCGATTGTGTGGGATTTTAATATCATGGGAGAGGCAGTGCAGAAAATTCTTAAGTTAAACCCTGTTTATTACGTTGTGCAGGGGTACAGGGACGCTTTTGTCTATAAGGAGTTTTTCTGGGAAAACTGGCAGGCAGGACTTTATTACTGGGCTGCCGCATTGATTCTTCTCCTTCTTGGAAGAGTGATTTTCCGGAAAATGCAGGCACATTTTGCAGATGTACTTTAAGAGGTGAAACATGACGGATACGATGATTGAAATAACCGGTTTAAAAAAAGAATACAGACTTTATGATACGCCCGTCAGCCGGGTGCGGGAAGTTTTTTCTATTACAGGGAAAAAATACAGCCGGCAGTTTCTTGCTCTTGACGGCATTCACATGGATGTGAAAAAGGGAGAGACTGTGGGGATTATCGGTACAAACGGAGCCGGAAAGTCCACCCTTCTTAAGATTATAACAGGCGTGCTTTCCCCCACGGAGGGCAGTGTTACAGTAAACGGAAAAATAGCGGCGCTTCTGGAGCTGGGTGCTGGCTTTAACCAGGAATATACAGGTCTTCAGAATATTTATTTAAACGGCAGGATTATGGGCTATACAAAAAAACAGATGGACGAGAGGGTGCAGAGCATTATCGACTTTGCGGAAATCGGTGCTTTTATCCATCAGCCTGTAAAAACATATTCAAGCGGTATGTTTGCAAGGCTTGCTTTTGCAGTTGCTATTAATGTGGAGCCGGATATTCTGATTGTAGACGAGGCATTAAGTGTAGGTGACCTTTTCTTCCAGAATAAGTGTTTCCGAAAATTTGAGGAGCTGAAAAAAAAGGGAGTTACCATTCTTTTTGTTTCTCACGATATAGCAAGTATCCGCCAGATGTGTTCCAGGGTTCTGTGGATCGACCACGGAAAACAGAAAAAGTTTGATAAATGCGATCTTGTCTGTGATCTGTATATGGACGAGAAGAGAAAGGCAATGAATATGGGCGTTTCCGCAGGCGCTTCTGACGAGGTGATTGCGGCGGAAATAAGCGGAGACGGTGCTGTTTTTCCGGAAGTGCATTATAAGAGCAGCAAGCTTCAGTCAGAGAGCTTCCGCTTCCTGAGCGTTTTTATTAAAGATAAGAATGGAAATATGACAACGGATCTTCAGGTGGAGCACGAATATGAAGTGCATATGGCAGTGGAATTTCAGGAAGATATGAACAACCTGATTGCAGGTTTTGTTTTTGAAAACAACAAAGGTCTTCCCCTTTACGACATGAATAACTACATCAACCAGCAGCAGACTTTCTGTGGAAAAAAGGGAAAGGTTTCGGAAATTGTATTTCACTGTACGCTGCCCCGGCTTATGAGAGGGACTTATGTAGTAAGTGCTGCTCTGGCACAGGGAACGCAGAATCAGAATATTATGCTGACATGGCTTCACGGAGTTCTGGAAGTTACCATACACAACGAAGGATATAATTCTTCTTATATAGAAATACCGGGAACAATAAAGATTCATGAGTATGAGAGAGACATGGTTCAAATCAGAGGATAAGGAGAGAATGATGAGCGCAGAATATACAGGAGAACGTTTTCTTCCAAAAGACTGCAAGGGAGAAATGGAAATTGAACATTATCAGAGATACCGATTTGCAGCCGCGTTTGTAAAAGGAAAAAAGGTTCTGGACGCAGCCTGCGGGGAAGGGTATGGAAGCCATATTCTTTCAGAGAAGGCAAAAGAGGTAACAGGACTTGACATCAGTGCGGAGACAGTGGAAAATGCCAATAAAAAATATGGGAAAGACAATCTTTCTTTTCGTGCGGGAAGTGTGGAAAGCCTTCCTTTTGAAGATGACTCCTTCGATGTTGTGATTTCTTATGAGACGATTGAGCATGTGACAGGAGAAGTACAGGAAAGTTTCCTGAAGGAAATACGCCGCGTGTTAAAACCGGACGGCTTTCTTATTATGTCTACCCCCAATAAGGCGGTGTACACAGACCTTGTAAAAGGGGAAAATGCCTTCCATGTAAAAGAGTTTTATGTGGACGAGTTTGATGAATTTCTTGGAAGCTGCTTTAAGTACAGAACCGTGTACTGCCAGTATCCGGAGGTGGGATATTTTCTCGCTCCTGCCGGAGAGGAAAACCAGGTTTCAAGGGGTGTATATAATAAGGAAGGAAAGCAGCCAAAAGACAGCCGTTATGTGATTACCATTTGTTCTGATACAGAGAAAGATTTCGCACAGGACACAGAAGAGCTGACTGCTTTTGATGACAGTATGTATTACGAGCTGAACCGGATCGCTCATGAAAAAGAGCGTCAGATTTTAAGTTTAAAGGCAGAGGCGGAGGCTTATGCAGCCCAGTTGGAGGAAAATATCCGGGCGCAGCAGGAATATATTAAAAAGCTGGAACATAATCTTGATGTTTTAAAAGAAAAGAGAAATCCCCTGAGAAAGCTGCTGAAACGCAGATAAGCGTTTTAGGGCGGAGCATGAGAGAAAGAGAAGATGAAAATGGACATTATATACGTATCTTATAATTCGGAAAAATGGATTGAGAGATGCTTCGGTTCTGTTTTGAAATCGGAGTATGATTTAAAAAAAGTAAATATTTATGTAGTGGACAACCACTCTTCAGACCATACTCTGGAAAAATTAAAGAAAATAAAGCCGGAAATGGAAGAACAGGTGGGAAGCTTCCAGGTTATGGAATCGCAGGAAAATCTTGGCTTTGGAAGGGGAAATAATCTGGGTTTTTCAAAAGGAAATTCAGAGCTTGTCTGCTTTTTTAATATTGATACAGAGCTTCTTCCGGATACACTGAAAGAACTGGAAGAGGCAGTCGATGCTTCCGATGAAAAAACAGCAATGTGGGAGCTTCGTCAGTTTCCGTATGAGCATCCGAAGAATTACAATCCTCTTACAGGAGAAACCACATGGAGCAGCGGCGCTGCCTTTGCTATGAAAAGAGAGATTTATGAAAAGCTTGGTGGTTTTGATGAAAAAATTTTCATGTATGCGGAGGATGTGGACCTGAGCTGGCGGCTTCGTTCCTTCGGCTATAAAATCCGTTATGTGCCGAAATCTGTGATTATGCATTATTCTTACGAAGAAGCAGGGGAAATCAAGCCAAACCAGCATGTGTACGGAGTGATCAATAACATGATGCTTCGTTATCGCTTCGGAGGCTTGAAGGATATATTGAAAGGCCATTTGAAATTCTGGTTTCTCATGGTCACACCGGAGGCATTTCCAGGTTCTAAAAAAATGCTTCGCAGGGAGTATTGGCGCCATTTTGGGAAAATCCCGCATTTCTATTCCAGAAAAACACGGGGAAAAGATGTCGCTTTTCAGCCGGAGTTTTTAAACTGGGATTATTCTATAAACAGAGAGGGCGGCTTTTATTTTAATGAGTTTCCAAAGGAGACACCAAAGGTATCCATAATCGTACGTACCTGCGGCAGGCCTTCTGTTCTTCGCGAGACACTTGTCAGCCTTCGAAACCAGACGTACCCTAATATAGAAGTTGTGGTAGTGGAAGACGGAGAAAATGTATCTGAAAAAATGCTCCGTGAGGAGTTTGGAGACTTAAATATTGTATATAGGGCAACCGGGAAAAAGGCAGGCAGGTCAAAAGCCGGAAATCTTGCCATGTCTGCTGCAACAGGAAAGTATTTGAACTTTCTGGATGACGACGATTTGTTTTATGCAGACCATGTGGAAGTGCTCGTGACAAATCTTCTGAAAACAGAAAACAGAGCGGCATATAGTTTTGCATTTGAAACGCCTGTGGAAGTCCGGTCAAAGGAACCTTATATTTACGAGGTAAAAGGTTTGAATGCCACACACACTCAGGAATTTGATAAAGTAAAGCTCTGTCACCATAATTACATTCCCATTCAGGCGATTATGTTTGAAAAAAGCCTGTTCGAGGAATTTGGAGGCCTTGATGAGACACTGGATGCTTTGGAAGACTGGGATTTGTGGGTGAGATATTCTCTTTACACAGACTTTACCTGCGTGAAAAAGACAACCTCCCTGTATCGTGTTCCACACGACAGAAAAATGAATTCCGAAAGACAGAAAGCGCTCGATGAGGCGCTGGCTGTTGTGCGGAATAAACATAAGACGTATATTCAGACCGTGAGTGTTTACGATATAGCAATGATGTATGAAAAAAGGAGTATCTTACCGCCGAGGTAGAGCTGCAGATGTATCATTACAACACGGCACAACGGAGGGGAGTAATAAGACTCCCCTTTTTGTGTTGCATAATCAACGCTTTTTTAGTAAGAGATTATCGGGTTCTAGTTCCTTATGTTCTGCGTTTATATATTAAAAAAATATATTTATATAGATATTATAATGAAAAAATAGTATAATACTACATAACAGAAAATAGATTTTTACAGGCAGAGCAGTGTTTTTTGGCGCGGAAGCAGATGGTGATTACAGATATGTTTACCCGGAAGTGAATATTCCGGATGGAGATATTGGGAAAATTACATATGCAGACAGAGTTCTTGGTATGGCGCTGGAGAAGCGTATTACGATAGATACCATGTTTGTCCGTACGGGTCCGGAGCTTGTAATCACAAAAGTGAATCTGAAAGAATATGAACGGCCAAGCCTGATTGGCTTTCATACAAAATATTGGGGAAATGCAAATATGCAGGTAATGTGCAGACTGCTCCCGGGACACAATGCAAAAGATGTGCCCCAGCCTGTAATGCTGTATGATGTAATTACCGCAAGAGAAGGAGACTATTACACGATGCACCTGCCAAATGTAGTGGTATGTGTGCAGAATTCTATTATAGAATTTCCAATAGCCGTAAACTGTGAACTGGGTATGGTGTTTGGCGCATGGATTGGGGGAGAAAAAATATGTGACCATGCCATGCCGCGGATTCCGGACGGTTACAAGGGAATTGTTTTGGGCAGTATTGACAGTTATAATACAGGAGAATATGCCTATGAGCGTAAGGGTGCGCAAACGATTAAAGCAGTAAAGTTGTCTCCGCTGGACGAAGGCTCCGGTTTTGTTTCTTATGATATTACGATTAAGGCGGAGGCGATTGAACAATGGAGCACTCGGAAATATGGCGAATGTGTTGATACTTACAGGAAAATACAGCCTAAGAGGGTGTTGTGCTCATTAGACCGCGTGAAGAGCATAAACTCTGAAATGGAGCAGGGCGCTCTGGAAGGAGAGTCCTACTTTGCAGGGAAGTTAGAGGAGGGCGGACCTGTTTCAACAGAAATTCCAGGGAAACCCGATTATACAGATACTTTCAGCGTAGATAAAGTGGGGGAAGTCATTTCGTCAATCCGTATCAGTGTGCTGGTATTTAAGGATATGGATACGGCAAAGAAGTATGTAGCACGATATAATTCAATCAGATAAGAGCGTGTGGGATGCTGGTTAAAGTATTAAATAAAGAAACAGGAGAGGCTGTTTCTATGGGATTGCAGGAAAATATGACATTAGATAAAGTGCGGGATAAACTGTTTTCAACAGGTATTATGAAGGACAATATTATGTTTCTTTATGATGGGGCAAAAGTTTTCCGGGAATCAGAGACGGAAATACTGCTAGGGGAAATTCTGGGCGGCGGACATGAATTACTGCTTGGAAAAAATGGCGATATTAATCAGACATTCAATGTATCCGATTTTACAAGCCTGACAAACGGGGAAGTTCTTGACTTCTTTAAAAAGAAGCAGCTTTGCAGGGGAATTATATTTTCGGCGTCTGCAGGGATTCGAAAATCATTTTCGGATACGTTTACCCTTACAAAAATACCGGACACTCTGGCAGAGACACAGAATACGTGGTCAAAGTCATCATACTTTTTCAGCAAAGAAGCATGGGATATTGGATTGCTTTCTTCGGACCACTCCTCTGTGGCGTTAAATACACCATATGTAAATGCGAAGGCAGGTTATGACTTCCAGAAAAAAGAGAATACACATAAGGAAACAGTAACGGAATATCTTCTTACAGAGTTTGTAGTATCTTTAATGAGTTTTAAAATCAATCCAAAAGACTGCCTTCCTACAGAAGCATTTGTGCAAAGAATGAATGGTATTATTTCATCTAATGCAGAGGATGAACGCAAAATTGTAGAAGTACTAAAGGCGCTGGAGGAATTTGGTCTGTATATTCCGCTGGAATTTACAATGGGAGGCGCTCTCTATGGAATGGAGGAAACAGAAATTACAGAGTTTTCCCATGCAGAAAAGGAGAAAAAAGATTTTACAGCCAGTGTAAATGCAGGATTTGGAGGGTATGGGGGAATGATAGATTTTTCCGAAGGTAAGGAACAGGATACAGGAAGCAGTTCATCGGAAAAATATAAAAATGTGGAAATAAAGCAGATTGGAGGAATTGCCGGAAACACAGACAGCAAAGAACTGTTCAAGGCATCCCTGGAAAAACTGGCAAACTGGGCAATTGTAGATATTAAACAGTTTTATCCATCTGTGATGCTTTTGTCAAAAGCGCCAGGTATGAAAAATGTAGACCCTATGTTGTTTATAAAGACGCAGAAGCTTTTGAGCGATTTCTGTATGCATAGCTACGTGTTAAACTACCAGCCTTATGTGGATATGGGGAAATATGTAGACAGAATTTACGCACTGAGCAGACCGTTTTGATGTAAAGGCCAGCGTGTAAGCGGCAAAAGGAGAATGTATGGCAAAAGTTATCAATCCTTTTTACCATCAGGCAATAGTAGACTATTTTACAAAGCTTTCGCCCTCGGATGGACATACACTGTCTGAAGAGGAGAAGGGGCTGATAAGTAAGGGCTTCTGCTACTCCCTTGTAATGGACTGGCTCAATAATAGTCAAGGGGCGGTTAAGCATTATTGGAATCCACCGCTAGTAAGCAAACCACAGGCTCTTGTTAACAATCGAATGGAAGTGACCGGGGAAATAGAGTATTACTACGGAATTATAAAAAAATACTGTGAGTACTGTAAGACAATAGCGCCCATTTTTTCAAGGAATACAATGTTGCTTTCAGCTAAACTGAAAAGCGGATGCCCAGTGAAGTTTCATATTGTAAAACCAGATGTGGATTTTGAGCAGACGCAGGAATATATTAAAAAGAATGGTTACAGGATGAAATTCAATAGGGGTGGGTTAAAGCAGAACACGGAGAAAGACGACTTGCAAACTTTTTTTAATACAATAGAGGGGGTAAAGCCTTATTTTAATATGATATTTAACATTTGTATTCTGGACAGCGGCAATAAAGAAACCACGGGAAATGCTATGGGTCATTCGATTGGGATACGAAAGATAAATCAGGGAAATCAAACGTGCTATATAATTTTTGATCCGGGACTGGGAGTTGTCATGGTGAATGATTGCGGTGCTGCATTGAGTAAAATGATTACAAACAGATACAGTCAACGGCAGGATTATTGTTTTGCATGCTTTTATTTAATGCGGAGTTACTGGATAACAATCCATATTAAAATATGGAATTTTATGTTTTCTTCATTTGCTTTCTTATTTTCACTCTGTTACAATTCTATTATAAGGAGGGCCTTTCAGAACATACTCTACAAAAGATAATCTGCTTCTCGCAGCATAAATACAAAAGCCGGCATTTTCACAGTACATAAGATAAGCATACTTAACAGATAATAAGGAGGTGCATCTGTAGTTGCCGCACGGGCAATTACAAATCTTATGGGAAATACGAAACATGAAGATGCAATCATGAAAATGGGCTTTGATTATTTTCGTGACAATATTGTAAAAATGCTGGGAATCGATTATGAATTTCTGGAATCCGCTCCAACAGAGCTGGTGGATTTAAAAATCTATTCTCTGTACATGGATTTCACTTTTCTTACGACTCAAGGTTTTTATGTACATTTTGAGTTCCAGACTACAGATGATAAAATCATCGCGGATCTTCGAAGATTCCGGGCTTATGAGGCGCTTTATTCCCATAATAAAGGGAAAAACGTAATTACTTATGTGATTTACTCCGGAGGCATCAAAAATGTTCAGACTCAGTTGGACTGTGGGGCAAGTACTTATCGGGTCATTCCAATCTATCTGACAGAGAAAGATGCAGATAAAGTTTTTGCGCGGCTGCAGGAGAAACAGGAAAAAGGAGAACCTTTCACAGAAGAAGACTTTGCAGAACTTTCTCTCACACCGCTGATGTCTGGAAGTCTCAGCCGAAAAGACACAATTAAAAAAGGAATTTTGGTTGTGAAACAGGATAAAACCGACACATCAGAAAAAGTAACTGCCATGCTCTATACCCTGGCAGAAAAATTTTTAACCGGCGCAGAGCTGGAAGAAATTAAGGAGGCGGTTCGAATGACACGACTTGGTGAAATGATTATGGAAGATGGCCGTAAAGAAGGTTTGGAAACTGGCCGCAGAAAAATTGTCCTGAATATGCTTTCCAAAAAACAATTTTCATACGAACAAATTGCTGAATTAGTGGATATTTCCACAGAAAAAGTTAAAGAAATCGAGCGTGAGGCGCTTGTAGAGAATTAATCTTTCGAATTATACGAAGCAGCAGAGGGAGCGAATGAAGCTCCCTCTTGTTGTGTTGACATATTAAAAGATACCCAGCCATTAAAATGGGCTATCCTTCTTATAGCGATGTTGGTGAAGTGTTGTATAAAAAAGAAAAAACATATGAAATCCGTTGACATAAATAATTATAGTTGCTACGATGAAATTACATATCCGGGAGAACTATTCTTGGCCGTTCGGCTCTAAATCCCCATATGAATAATCAATTGAATATGGCGGAGAGAAGAACCGTCGGCAGAGAAGTTTCTTTGAGATGCCCGCGTTTCCTTTCCGCTGTTAGAAAGGAAAATGCGATGGCAAAAAGAACATTGAAAAACCTGAACCTTCTGGACGATTTTCTATTTGGAACGCTTGTATCCCACAAAGAATTCGGCGAGGCTTTTTGCAGGGAACTGCTCCAGACAATTTTTCAAAGAAAGTTCGGGAAACTGAAAGTAATTCCACAACGGCAGTATTACGGCGATGATACAGAATATCATGGGACGCGTCTGGATGTGTATTTGGAAGAAGACTGCGCCGAGTTAGAACCGGAAGCCCTCTATGATTTAGAAGCAGAAAACGCAAAAGACAAAAACAAACGGCAGAATCTTCCAAAACGGACGCGTTTTTACCGGGCGATTGTGACAGAATGGTAATAGACCCCACCTTGAAAACCAGTTAGAGTTCAAAGGGTGGGTTTTGTACTTTAAAGAATGAACCATTTTACATTTGCTTTCTCATTTTTTTTCTGCTACAATTTTATGATAAGGAGGTCTATTCAGAACGTTATTTACAAAAGATAACCTGCTTCTTGCAGTATCAATACAAAAGCCGACATTTTCGCAGTACATAAGATAAGCATACTTAACAGATAATAAGGAGGTGCATCTGTAGTTGCCGCACGGGCAATTACAAATCTTATGGGAAATACGAAACATGAAGATGCAATCATGAAAATGGGCTTTGATTATTTTCGTGACAATATTGTAAAAATGCTGGGAATCGATTATGAATTTCTGGAATCCGCTCCAACAGAGCTGGTGGATTTAAAAATCTATTCTCTGTACATGGATTTCACTTTTCTTACGACTCAAGGTTTCTATGTACATTTTGAGTTCCAGACTACAGATGATAAAATTATTGCGGATCTTCGAAGATTCCGGGCTTATGAGGCACTTTATTCCCATAATAAAGGGAAAAACGTAATTACTTATGTGATTTATTCCGGAGGCATCAAAAATGTTCAGACCCAGCTGGACTGTGGTGCAAGTACGTATCAGGTCATTCCAATCTACCTGACAGAAAAAGATGCAGATAAAGTTTTTGCGCGTCTGCAGGAGAAACAGGAAAAAGGAGAACCTTTCACAGAAGAAGACTTTGCAGAACTTTCTCTGACACCGCTGATGTCCGGAAGCCTCAGCAGAAAGGACACGATTAAAAAAGGAATTCTGGTTGTGAAACAGGATAAAACCGACACATCAGAAAAAGTAACTGCCATGCTGTATACTATGGCAGATAAATTTTTAACCGGCGCAGAACTGGAAGAAATTAAGGAGGTGGTCAGAATGACCAGACTTGGTGAAATGCTTATGGAAGATGGGCGTAAAGAAGGGCGTAAAGAAGGACACCAAAAAGGGCTTGAAGAAGGGGCTAAAAATAATTGCAGAAAAATCGTTCAGAATATGCTTGCTCAAAAGCGATTTTCCTATGAGGAAATTGCAAAACTCACCGGAATTTCTGCAGAAGAAGTAAAACAAATCGAACAGGATACGCTTGTCCGGGATTAGAGAAAGAGAGCAGAAAAAGCTGAACAAGAAGTGGCAGAATTCAGGAAAAACTTGAGAAATTGCAGAAACCGGGATAAATAATAGAAAACAACTACGAAACCAGTCAGACCAAAGGCTGCGTACGAGTACAACAACAGGATTTCGAATTTCTGAGTTAAAACACGGAGGGAGAAAAATGGGAAAGAGGAATCTGTCGGATCGTGTTAGAAAAGAATTATGCGCAAAATCCGGAAATAGGTGTGCTTTTCCCGGATGTCCCAATAATTTATACAGCAGTGAAGCATCTGTCGGGGAAATATGCCATATCGAAGGACTGAATCCCGGAGCAGCACGATATAATCCGGTTTTGTCAGAGGAAGAGGTAAATGGAATTGACAATTTGATTCTCCTTTGTCCCCTACACCACAATATGATTGACCAGAACCCGGAATATTACACGGTGGACTTACTGAAAAAGATGAAAAGAGAGCATGAGGACAACGTGCAAAAGCAGCTTGACGAGAGAGGAAATGTGATACAAAAGCTTTGCAGGATTTTTCAGAAGTATCATTTTTATGAAATGCTTATGGAGCAAAGCTTTGATGCACCTTTCCCAAGCTGCTATATTGATTGGATAGAATGCGGCTGCATAGAGATAAAAGGATTACTGGAATCAGAGGAAGCATTCTTCCTTTCCGGTGAGATGAGGGAAGAACTGTATGGTTTTGTAAGGAATCTGGAGTGGATGGGAGACAATATTGCGTGCGGAAGCCAATACAAGGAAAAAGGGCCTGCAGTTCCCAAGATGACGGAAGAGGTACAAGAAACAATATTGCAAATACTTGAGTATATTCGTGAAATATACAGAAAATACTATTTCAAAATGTAATGTGTGTCTGTAATGATTTTGAGACAAATTTACGATGGATAAAGAGATTACATAAGAAGTTTTTTCTATAATATAAGGTAGTTTTCCTACATAATGTGCATAATTACAGGCTAACTACTACATATGGAAGAAGTTAAAAAAATGTGAGGGAAATGTGACGAAAAAATTAAATTTCCCACAAAATCCCATGGTTTTTTTGAGAAAATATTCTAAGAGAAGCATTGACAAATGAAGCTGATTGGACTATACTGTAATCTGTAACAGATGAACGAGGTTGGTCAAGACATTGAAATAAGGGGCCAGCCATGCAGAACAAAATCTAATAAATAACATTGTTCTGTAGAAAAAATTAAGAAGAAGGAGACTTGGTTATGAGATTAAACAAGAAGAGACTCGCAGCCTTAGCAATGTCTGCTGTGATGGCTGCGAGCGCAGTTCCGTTCCCAGTATACGCTGAAGAGCTCAGCGCTGGAGAAGATGTAGTTGTATCTGCTGAAACTACAGTAGAGACACCAGAAGTTGCTGCTGATAACACTGTTCATGCAGAAAACATTGAGTTCTACTACAATAGCGACGATGATTTTGGTGTTACATACCGTATGAAGGGTGATAACATCGATAAGGAAATGAAACTTACAAAAGAAGATGGAGTTACACTTGTTGGTAAAACAGATGCAGACTGTCAGCATGGTTCTCAGGTTATGCTTCAGGCAACTATTCTCGGTGAAACGAAAACTGGAGTTGTAGAAACTGGTGGTAAGACAGACCATAAATGGAAAAAAGTAACTGGTAAGGTTATTACAAGTGCTACTTGTGTTTCTACAGGAAAAGTAGAAGCGTGGGATGAGTGTGAGTACGGATGTGGAACAACAAAAGATAAGAGAGAAGATACTCTTGCAAAGATTCCTCATACATATGATGACCAGGTAAGAGTAAAAAATTCTGAAAATGTTAAAGTGGAAAACGGACAGCTTGTATTAGATGAGGAAGGTAAAGTTCAGCTTATTAAACCGGAACTTCCAGGTTTTTATGTTTTAGAGAAACATTGTACAAGTGAAGCTCATAAAGATGGTGGCTGGGTAGAACAGACAAAGGTTGATGTTCCTGCAACAACAGCAGCTGGTGCAAGAATTAAAGCTAAAAGTGTAAAAGGCATTACAACAGATTTAACTTCTTATATGAGTGGTAGTCATACAGTTACAACATTCCCTCTTAAAGAAGATACAATTGAGTTAGAGGATTGTACAGAAGCAGGTAGCTATACAGTAGAATATTTAGATAACGATGGAAAAGCTATTGCTGAAAAAGATATTACAGTAGCACCACATCATTATAATGTTTCTAAAACAGCAGTGTTTAAAACACAGTCTGATGCAGATCAGGCAATTATTAGCTGGGATGATGAGACAAAAACTCTTACAGTTAAGAGCAATCATTGTACAAATTCAATTGAGTATACAGAAGTGACTCATTGTAATGCTACAAATTGTAAATTAGAATCACACAAATTAGTGAAAGATGCTGTAGAATTAGATAAAAACGGATCTAAAGTTAATAAATGTGCTGGCCATATAATTGAGACAGCAACTAAGACAGCAACACCTGCAGCACCGCATTCTATTGCAGAATCTATTAAAAAAGATATTACAAAATATGCAGCAGATCATAAGTATGATGCAAAACTGAGTGAGATTGAAAAGAGAATCAAAGGTGAAGCAAAAGATTATGTGAAGGTTGAAGTACCTTCAGATGTTTGTGAAAAAGGTGGAGAAGTAACTGTAAAATATATCTGTAAAATTGATAAAGAAACAGTTGTAGAGACACAGAAAATCACAGTAGTAGGTGAAGGACATAAAACACCTGCAGTAGGAAAAATCGAGAATGAAGTAGAAGCAACATGTGAACATGGGGGAAGCTATGATCTCGTAAAACGTTGTGAACGTTGTGAAAAAGAGCTTAGCAAAGAAAGCAAAAAGACACCAAGACTTGCACATACAAATGAAAAAGCTGTAGCTGATAAAAATGACAGAAAAGATACAACAACAACACTTGAATTTGTAGGAGATAAGCTTGTGGATACAGATGGTAAGTATCTTGACAAAAAAGCTTGGACAATCTTAGCTGGCAAAGGAAAAGTTAAAGTTGGTGATGAAAAAGGATTCCAGATTGAGGCAAATGTATTTACAAACTGTAAAGAATGTAATAATCATAAAGTTCAAACATGGGATCAGCAGGTAGAATCTTTAAAAGTTGTTGATATCCAGAAAGAAGATTCTAAAGGACAGAATGGTTATATTGTTCTTGAGGCAGTTTTAGGTGTGCCGACAAAAGATAACTGGGGCTCTAATGACTGGAAGTATGTGACAGTTACATCTGCTAAGATTCCGTACTATTCTTCTATGAAAGCATATGTAGGACGTGTAGAGGATGCTGTACTTAATGGTCTTCACAAAGATGAGGACGGTGTATATCGTTACTATGTAAATGGTGAACTTCAGAAAGATTACACAGGTATGATTACAGACAATGGTGAGAAATACCTTGTAGTAAAAGGTGCTCTTGCAACTGATATTGATGGTCTGTGGTTCTCTGATGTAGACAAGGTATGGTACTTCTTCGTTGAAGGTCATGTACGTGCTGATTACACAGGTATTGCTCTTTATGATGGAGAGTGGTTCTATGTAACTAATGGTAAACTTGATGAAGGTGTTACAGGTCTTGTTCCATATGATGGCGGTACATTCCTCTTTACTGATGGACGTCTTCGTAATGATGTAAACGGACTGTGGCAGGATATTAACAATCCAGAAGACTGGTACTTCCTTGCACTTGGTCAGGTTCAGAACCTGTACTCTGGTGTTGCTCAGTACGATGGTGCATTCTTCGTAGTTAAGAATGGTAAACTGGATACAAACTACAATGGAACTATCAAATATGATGGTGAAACATTTAAAGTAGTTAATGGACAGCTTATTACTAAATAAGTAATAATTAAATATTGTTCATAATCAAGGCGAAAGGCTGTTGCCGGATTTCCGGTGACAGCCTTTTTCTCTTAAAAGATAGGGTAGTGATGTTAATAAGTATAAGGGAGGAGTGATTGCAAAGTATGAAGAAAAATAATTTTAATATTATCCGTTTTCTGGGAGCATTCCTTGTATTCGCCGGACATATGGGTATTCTTATGGGAGGAGCAGCGCCTCTTATGGGAAGTTTTCCGTTGCATGAGATTGGAGTTGCCGTGTTATTTACGATAAGCGGTTATCTTATTACAAAGAGCTGGCTTTCTGACCCCCATCCGATTCGTTTTGCAGTACGTCGTTTTTTCAGGCTGTGGCCGCCTTTTGCCGTACTGATTCTTCTGATGGTGTTTGTAGCAGGACCGCTTCTTTCTGATCTTGGAACAACGGCGTATTTTGAAAGTGATTACACCAGTTATCTTCGGAATCTGCGATTTTTTACTGCATATTCTTTGCCTGGCGTATTTACAACTCTTCCGGCGGCAAATTCAGTCAATGGTTCTCTTTGGACAATGCCTGTGGAAGCTTTCCTTTATATTGTGACACCGCTTTTGCTGTCTCTTATTCGTGCAAAATCAGGGAAAAAGGCTTCTTTCCGCGCGATGTCTGTAATCACGGTAATTGTTGTGGCGGTGGATTTGTATTTGCGCGCATTTTGTGCAGGCGTTCAGGTAGTGGTATATGGAACAGACGTAATTGCCGCATACCATTTGATTACCTTCTATGTTGTGGGAATGCTTTTTACATATGAGGAAACGAGAAAATATCTGAATCTGCAGGCAGGAGCAGTGGGAATGTGCGTGCTTCTTTTTGTACAGTTTTCCTATGGTCCGCTGCAGTATCTCCTGCTCTACACCATATTGCCGTACTTCCTCTTTTCTCTGGCATTTGTGGAAGAGCCGCGTTTTTATAAGTTTGGAACAAAGTTTGACATTACCTATGGTATTTATCTGTATGGATTCTTTTTCCAACAGCTTGTTGTGCAGCTTGTAATAGCCGGAAAAATCCCGCCAAATTATACAGCGGCGTTTCTTGCCAGTGCAGTTCCGACTTTAGTGGCGGCATTTTTAAGCTATGTGATTGTGGAAAAACCGAGCTTGAAGCTGAGCAGCTGGCTGCTTAAAAAGATGCGAAGACAGAGTGCATAATATTTTTGGGCTGTGATGATAGCGTTATCAAAGAGCATATTCTATGCGGATCTGTGCTGTAAAATAATAAAAGCTCCCGGAGAAAAAACCGGGGGCTTTTGTTGATGGTGCGCCTTGAAAAGTGAATATGTTATTGCTCGTATGGTTATGTTAATTTTTTGCAAGCGCTTCCTGCTCGATTTCTTTTACTTTTTCAGTGGAAATGCCGACAAGATCTGCAATTTCTTCGTAAGAAAATTTGTTTTTGGAAAGCATATTCCGGACAATTTCCCTGCGTCCGATTTCTAATCCTTCCCTGCGTCCGGCTTCTTTTCCGATTCTCCGTTGTTTTTCCGTTTCCAGCTCTAAAATCTGCCCACCCATAACATCACCTAATCCTTTCTTTACATTTGGTTCATCGCGGAAGATATAATCTGCGATTTTTGTAATGAGTTTCATTAAATCTGTGTACAAATCAGATTTTTCTGTTGCTTCCTCTAACCGTTTTTGAATGTCCCTGTAGTCGTCAAGAAGAGCTGCCAGTTCTTTTGGATTTTTGTCGAAGTCCTTTTTCTTTTTTTCATAGCGCATGACATAGAAGGGAAGAAGCATAAGTAATTTTTTCTCAAAAATATTATCTTTAGTATAAGAGCTCACTTTTACGACAGGAACCTGATAATCGTAAGTTCCTCCATCAGCAAAAATGAGTTTTACGTTCAAAATATCCGGAGTATTGCTGTTCTCTCTTAACTGAAGGACAGCAGAGTATGGAAAGCGAAGGATATAATTTCGCCTGTCTTTTTTCTTGAAATTCAATGCAGTGGAGAAATCATATTCTATCATGCGGATTGCCATTGTAGTATCATCTGTGCTCTGGCATTCTATGTGATAGACCTTGTTTCCAATGCGCAGGCAGGAATCTGTAATGACGGTTTTGTCTTTTGTTATCTGTTCATTGGACCATTGTGTGATTTCCACATCGTCCGGGTAAGAAGTATGAAAGACTTCATTGATCAGAGGGATTACAAGTTTCGGCATTTTCTGCACGATGGTGCGGAAAACATCATCGAAGATTGTGTTTGTGCCACTGTCGCTCATAATGCCTCCGTTTCTATGGTTATATTGTACCATTTCTGAAAAAGAATATCCATATAGATTTCCTCCTTTGGTTATGAAATTAATTGAAATAAATGGGATTTTTTACTGCGAATGCAGTGAATGAAAGATTTGACATTTTTTGATTAGATGGGAGAGGGGGAGTTTTGTACCCCCTCTTCAAACATTAATTTTGTTTCTGTAATTCTTCAAGTTTTCTCCTGAGTTCTGCCACTTCTTGTTCGGCTTTTTCCGCTCTCTGCTGTTCTTTTTGAGCTCTCTGGCGTTCTTTTTCGGTTTCTTTCTCCTGCTCGGCTTTGCCAGCAGCAATTCCAGCCTCCATGCCAGCCTCCATGCCAGCTTCCATGCCTTCCTCCCGGATCATCTGTTCTCTTTCCCAGACCTTCATATATTCCAGAAGCACCCCCTTGTCTTCTTTTACTTTTTCTACCATCTTTTGTATTTTCTGCAGTGATGCGTTCACCGCATTTTTCTCTTTTGTATCTTCCATATAATGGAGAAGCTCCTGAAGTTCCTTTGGAATATTTCCCTTTGTTCCTTTTGTGTAAAGAAATATTGTTCTTGCTCCGTCTTCATAAGGTATAGAAGGGTCTTCCTGGCACATATTGCGTATGGTATAAATAAGACGTTTTTTGTCAAATGGATCATATGGAAGAATGATAATAATGTATACATCTTTTAATGTGCCGTAGTCTTCGCCGGAGGCAAGGCTGTGTCCATCCACAATCGCCCGGTAAAAACGCGTCCGTTTTGGAAGATTCTGCCGTTTGTTTTTGTCTTTTGCGTTTTCTGCTTCTAAATCATAGAGGGCTTCCGGTTCTAACTCGGCGCAGTCTTCTTCCAAATACACATCCAGACGCGTCCCATGATATTCTGTATCATCGCCGTAATACTGCCGTTGTGGAATTACTTTCAGTTTCCCGAACTTTCTTTGAAAAATTGTCTGGAGCAGTTCCCTGCAAAAAGCCTCGCCGAATTCTTTGTGGGATACAAGCGTTCCAAATAGAAAATCGTCCAGAAGGTTCAGGTTTTTCAATGTTCTTTTTGCCATCGCATTTTCCTTTCTAACAGCGGAAAGGAAACGCGGGCATCTCAAAGAAACTTCTCTGCCGACGGTTCTTCTCTCCGCCATATTCAATTGATTATTCATATGGGGATTTAGAGCCGAACGGCCAAGAATAATTCTCCCAGATATGTAATTTCATTGTAGCAAGGGCAGTGCATACTGTCAATGGATTTTTGATTATTCATTTCAGATATTTCAGATTTCCAATACAGAGTCTAAAGAACAGCCGACAAGATGAGCATAATATGTCAACATTTTGCGCGTTTTTCTTTCTTGTTTTTTTCAGGAATTGTGTTAATCTGATATTAGGTTCAGCAGTTGGAAAAGAGTGCAGAAAAGGGGTAAACGATATGGAGCTGGAAAATATTTTGAAAGAAATCTTAAAGACTTCTGTAGAAAATTCTGAGATTGCGGGAGCAAATTTCCTTGTGATAAAGGATGGAAAAGAGATGGTGTATGTTCAGGCTGGTATGGCTGACAGAGAGGCAGGAAGAGAAATAAAAAGAGATACGATTTTTCGCCTGTATTCTCAGACGAAGCCCGTAACATCTGTGGCTGCCATGATTTTAATGGAGAGAGGGCTTCTTGATTTTTATGCGCCTGTATCAGAATTTCTCCCTTCCTTTGCGCAGATGTGTGTGGCGAAAACCGGGGAGAGGATTCCCTGTACAAGACAGATTCTTGTAAATGATCTTTTAAATATGACATCCGGTCTTGTGTATCCAGATGAAGGAACAGAAGCGGGAAGAGCGGCGGATAAGGTGTTTCAGGAGGCGTGCAGCAGGCTTCACAGTGAAAATCCGATGACAACAAGAGAACTGGCAGACAGGCTTGCTACCCGCCCTCTTGCTTTTGAACCGGGGAGTTCCTGGGCTTACGGCACTTCCGCTGATATTCTGGGAGCTGTGATAGAAGTTGTTTCCGGGAAAAGGCTGTCGGAATTTATGAGGGAGGAAATTTTTGAGCCGCTTGGAATGAAGGATACGGCATTCTGGGTTCCAAAGGAGAAACAGAGTCGTTTTGCAAAGGCGTATGAGACGGTGGAAAAAGAAAATGGCGGGAAAGAGCTGGTTTTATATACGGGTGATAACCTGGCAGTGTGTAACGATATGGCAAATCCTCCGGCTTATGAGGCAGGAGGCGCCGGGCTTGCGTCTACTCTTGACGATTACAGCAGATTTGCTGGGATGCTGTTAAACGGTGGTTTTCTTAATGGGGTTCAGATTTTGCAGCCGAAAACAGTGGAGTTTTTCAAGAACGGCGAGCTTCTTCCTGCACAGCAGGATTCTTTCCGGAACTGGGTTGGTCTTGAAGGGTATAGCTATGGCAATCTTATGAGAGTATGTAAAAATCCGTCCCAGTCAGGTATGATGACGCGAAAGGGCGAGTATGGATGGGACGGCTGGCTTGGTATGTATTTTGCCAATTTCCCGGAAGAGAAGATGACGATTCTTATGGGAACACAGAAAAAAGACGGGGGAACCTTTGGGCTTACAAGGAGACTTAGGAATGTAGTGCTGAGCAGGGTGTAGATGGAGGCGGAAGTATGAAAAAGCCATTGCCTGTAGGTGTTGATAATTTTGAAATCTTTGCTTTAGGAAGAGGATAAAGAGGCGTATAGAAACATTGTGTCCGGCAGGGCAGGATACTTTATAATTGAGATAAAAGTATCGGATGGTATCGACGACCTGGGACCTGACGCAGAAAGAGCAGTAAAACAGGTATATGACAGAGAAGATATGGAAGAACTGCGTGGAGAAGGCTACAGAAAGATACAGAAGAACAGCCGACTGGAGAAATCCGGCCGGCTGTTTCGATTAATTCTTTACAAGTGTTTCTCGCTCGATTTCTTTCACTTTTTCTACGGAAATATCAACTAAATCCGCAATCTCTTCGTAAGAGAATTGCTTTTTGGAAAGCATATTTCGAACGATTTTTCTGCGGCTGTTTTCTACACCTTCTTTGCGTCCTTCTTCTAGGCCTTCCTTACGTCCATCTTCCATGAGCATTTCGCCAAGTCTGGTCATTCTGATCGCCTCCTTAATTTCCTCCAGCTCTGTGCCGGTTAAAAATTTGTCTGCCAGGGTATAAAGCATGGCAGTTACTTTTCCTGATGTAGCAGTTTTGCACTGTTTTGCCATCAGAATTCCTTTTTTAATAGTATCTTTTTTACTGAGGCTTCCCGACATAAGCGGTGTTAGGGAAAGTTCCGCAAAGTCTTCTTCTGTGAAAGGCTGTTTTCTTTCCTGCTTTTCCTGCAGACGTTTAAAAACTTTATCCGCATCTTTATCTGCCAGATAGATTGGAATGACCTGATAAATATTTGCTCCGCAGTCCAGCCGGGTCTGAACATTTTTAATACCGCCGGAGTAAATTACATAAGTAATTACGTTTTTGCCTGTATTGTGGGAATAAAGCGCCTCGTAAGCCCGGAATCTTCGAAGATCTGCAACGATTTTGTCATCTGTAGTCTGGAACTCAAAATGTACATAAAACCCTTCCGTAGTAAGAAAGGTAAAATCCATATACAGAGAATAGATTTTTAAATCTACCAGTTCTGTAGGAGAGGATTCCAGAAATTCGTAGTTGATTCCCAGGATTTTTAAAATAGTGTCGCGGAAATAATCAAAGCCCATTTTCATAAACGCATCTTCGTGTTTGGTATTTCCCATAAGATTTGTAATTGTCCTGTGGGCAATTACAGCTGCACCTCCTTATTGTTCGTTAAGTATGCTTATCTTATGTGCAGTGAAAATGTCGGCTTTTGTATTTGTTCTGCAAAAAGCAGGTTATCTTTTGTAAAAAGGTATTCTAATGGAACCTCCTTATAAGAAATTGTAACAGAGCAGAAAGGGAAAGTAAATTAAGAAAGAATAAATTTTTTATCCCTTAATACACAAATCCCGTCTTTTATGTATCCTGTATTTACAATTTAAAGTATAATAAGTATATTGTAAATCAGAGAAAGGAAAGGTTTTGAGGGATGTATAAGATTGCAGTTTGTGACGATGAGGAAGCAGTTGCTGCTCAGGTAAAGGAGCTGATTACAGAATGGAATCCTTCTGTAGATGTTGTTTGCTTTTCGTCAGGGGAGGAGCTTCTGGAAAACTATCAGTCTTACGAAGCGGTATTTCTCGATATTGATATGGCGGGAATGAATGGAATTGAGACGGGAAAGGCAATCCGAAAGATGGATAAGGATACAAAAATTGTATATCTGACTGCATACAGAGATTATGTTTCCGGGGCTTTTGGCGTTCATGCTTTTCAGTATTTATTAAAGCCGGTAAATAAAAAAGCCATATGGAATGTGCTGGAAGAAATTTTTCGCTATACGAAATCTGCGGAGAAAAAAATAATCCTGGATTTTCATACAGTGGACGGAGCTCTCTGCCTTCCTGTGGAATCCATATATTTTTTTGAATATGAAAACAGAAAAATCCGGATTGTGACAGATAAGGAGCAGTATTATATGGCGGATAAAATTGGAAATGTGGCAAAGAGGATGGACGAGTTTGGTTTTTCCATGCCGCACCAGAGCTTTGTAGTCAATATGTTTCATGTGAAGAATGTGAAAAATCAACAGATTTTTCTTGATAATGGAATGGAGATTCCCCTTTCTCAGAAAAAACAGAAAATATGGAAGCAGGAGCTGATGGAATATTTATCTCGGCGTCTTGAGGGAAGAGGAGAAGTGGAATGAGTGCAGTTGCAGTTTTTTTGATGGTTCTTTCCATGCTTTTTTATACTTTCTGTGCTGTGTGGTTTCTCTGGGCAGGAGAGTTTGAGCCAAGAGGTCCAAGGTGGGTAAGGGTTCTGCTCTGGGTAGTATACGGATTTTTAAACTGGTTTGTTCCGAATATGTGGCTCAATGATACGATTACTATGATCGTGCTGTGCGCATATTATATGGCGGTGGGCTGGTTCTTTTATCACAGAAGCAGAAACTGGCTTTTGTATCAGGTGTTTTTTTACATGGCAACTTACGCAGCGCAGATTATCGGCATTTTTCTTGTGATCAGGCTCAGTCAGTGGATTGCCATGGATGCAATTGTAAGGAGTTATGGATTTCTTATTATGAAGGTTCTTCTTATTATAATTATTACAGCGGGGCTTCGTTTTCTTGTGAAGAAACGTGGTGTTTCCGACAGGAAGAATCTGAAGGTAAAAGGAATGATGCTTGTTCCAATTATCAGTTTCGCCCTTATTTTTTTATATATGGGGGCAGGAGAGATATTTTTTATCAGATACGGATATGAGTGGATTATTGTGTACTGTGTTCTCCTTCTCATTATAAATGGCTGGTGTATTTATGTGTGGCATGATGTGGCTGCAAACAGGGAGTTAAAGCACCGAATCGAGCTGATGGAGCAGCAGAATGAGCTGACGCACCAGTATTATGAGGAAATGGAGAAAAATTATAATCGTTCCAGAAAGATTATCCACGATATAAGAAATCACCTTCATGCACTGGAGCAGTCGGCAAAAATGGAGGACAGCCGATATTTTGAAGATGTACATGGTATGTTAAATTCTCTTGGGCTTAAATTTTATTCGGAAAATAAAATGCTGAATATTATTTTAAACGATAAGCTGAAAAAGCTTTCGCCGGAGCAGGTGGAATGCAGCCTCGGCGGTGTCAGTCTTGATTTTGTGTCAGATATGGATATGACTACGATTTTTGCAAATCTTCTTGATAATGCAGTGGAGGCAAGAGAGGGAAATCCCAGCTTTTGGGTGAAGATACGAGGAGAGCAGATTCAGGATTTTACTGTGATTAAAATATGGAATCCTGCGTTGAAGACATATGAGCCGGGACAGTCCGGAAAAACAGGTCATGAGGGCATCGGGCTTTCTAATGTGCGTCAGGCTATGGGGCGCTATCATGGAGAACTGAAAATAGAATGCAAAGACAATATTTTTTCTGTCACCCTGGTATTTCCGGGACAGGGCAGAGAACAGGAGGAAGAATGAGGATGAAAAAAGCAGGAATTTTTACAGCAATGGCACTTATGGCGGCAGTTTTTACAGCCGGATGCGGACAGGCGAAGCTTCCGGAGGGATTTTCGGAGGCAGAGGTAAAGGCAGAGGCGGAAAAATCAATTGCTCTTTTTAACGAAAGGGATTATGAGGGAATCAGACAGATGGGCTCTGAGGAATTGAAAGCCAGTATTACGGAGGAGCAGTTTGCGACAGCCTGTGACCCGTATCTTGACAAGTGCGGTGAGTTTAAGGAAATTACAAAGACAGTTTTTGCAGGAGGATACGACAAAAATTCAGATATTGACTATGCGACAGCTGTGATGGTGGGCGAGTATGAAGATGGAAAAATCCAGTTTACGGTAAGCTTTGATGAGGATATGGAGCTGATTCAGTTTCTTATTAAATAACATACGAAGACAAGACTTTGAGGGAGGACTGCAGAAATGGAAAAAACAGAGAAAAAACGATTTTTGATTTATATTTTGCTCGCATATGGCGTGACGTATGTGATGGGACTTTTTATGTGGTATGGGAATTCGAAAGGAATGGACGTAAGCACTTTTCCCAATGCGCAGATGATGTACCCGGCAGCAGGCGTTGCTCTTGGTGTTCTTCTTACAGGAAAAGGGGATAAGACAGTTCCCAAATGGTTTTACCTGTTTTTTATTGTGCTTACAGGGGCAATGGCGGTGGTTTCTGTTCTTTCGGTTATGATGCCGGATGAGCTTGTCGTCGTGGGAGGAATGGGAGTTTCCCTGTGGAGTCTTGCCATTAATTATCTTCTGATGCTGGGAAGCGTTGTGTTCTGGATTCTTCTTCTGGCGGCAGGGAAAGAGAGAAGAAGGGCTTACGGGCTGAATGGAAATATGTGGAAGAAATCGATTCTTATGCTTCTTCTTTTTGTAGTTTTGTTTTTTGGAAGAACGGCTTTGTCCTGTGCTCTTTCCGGACAGATGGGAATTTTTACTCTTGTTTTGACAACACCTTCTACTTGGGTTATGATGGGGGTAATCCTTCTTAATTTCTTCTTGGTGGTTCCGGCATTTTTCGGTGAGGAGTATGGATGGCGGTATTATCTGCAGCCTCTTCTTCAGAAAAAATTCGGGCTGAGAGGCGGCGTAGTGATTCTCGGAATTGTGTGGGGGCTCTGGCATCTTCCGGTCGATTTCTTTTATTACACATCACCGGAGATGGGGCTTCAGGCGGCGGTGGCACAGCAGATTACCTGTATCACGCTCGGCATCTTTTTTGCCTATATTTATATGAAGACAAAGAATATCTGGGTTCCGGTAATGGCGCATTTTTTGAATAACAACATGGCTGCCATACTGTCAGGAGGCGGTTCGGATGCCCTTGAGAATCAGGTGATTACATGGGGCAGTCTTGTTCCGGCGCTTCTCGTAAATGTACTTTTCTTTGGTATATTTATATTTGCAAAGGTTTTCCGCGAAGAAGAAACAGGAGAAACAGTAAGCGGAGAGTGAAAAATGAGAGAGATTGCAAAACGGTTTCTGGAAGATCAGAATTTTACAAAGGAAGAGTTTGAAGAGCTTTTAAAGGGCTTTGAAAATAAAGAGGAGAGAGCTGCTTTTCAGGAGAAAGCAGCTTTTCTTCGTGAGAAATATTATGGAAATAAAGTTTTTACAAGAGGGCTTATTGAGTTTACTAATTACTGTAAAAATAATTGTTATTACTGCGGAATCCGAGGGGGAAATAAAAATGCAGTTCGTTATCGTCTTACAAAGGAGGAAATCCTTTCGTGCTGCAAAGAGGGATACGACCTTGGATTCCGCACTTTTGTCCTTCAGGGGGGAGAAGACCCCTGGTTTACAGATGAGCGCATGGTAGAAATTATCAGGGAAATAAAAGGAAATTATCCGGATTGTGCGCTTACCCTTTCTATTGGGGAAAAATCTTATGAAAGCTATAAGAAATTTCGGGAAGCGGGAGCAGACAGGTATCTTCTTCGCCATGAGACAGCGGATGAGATTCACTACGGAAAACTTCACCCTTCTTCTATGCGGCTTTCTGACAGAAAGAAATGTCTTTTTATGTTAAAGGAGCTGGGGTATCAGACAGGGGCAGGATTTATGGTTGGTTCTCCGGGGCAGACACTTTCCTGTCTTGCAGAAGATCTTGTGTTTTTAAAGGAGCTGAAGCCGGAGATGGTCGGAATCGGTCCTTTTATTCCCCATCATGATACGATTTTTAAGGATGAAAAGGCAGGAAGTGTGGAAATGACCCTGTATCTTTTATCGGTTGTGAGGATTCTTCTTCCCAATGTGCTTCTTCCTGCCACAACAGCCCTTGGAACAATGGATGAAAATGGAAGGGAGAAGGGGCTTCTTTGCGGAGCCAATGTGGTGATGCCTAATCTTTCTCCCTTAAGGAACAGGAAACAGTATGAGCTTTATGACAATAAAATCTGTACAGGAGATGAGGCGGCAGAGAGCCGGGAACATTTAAGAAAACGTGTGGAGAGTATCGGGCTTCGTCTTGTAGATGAGAGGGGCGATGGGGCAGAAATATGAACAGTTGCAGATTCTCCGTAAAAATGGTAATATAAAACTACCTATGAGTAAAAATATAGTTTAGGAGGAGAATCATTGAAACAGCCAATCGTATCTGTCATTATGCCTGTTTATAATGGGGAAACGTACCTCAGGCAATGTCTTGACAGTGTAGTAAACCAAACTTTAAAAGAGATAGAAATTATTTGCGTGGACGATGGCTCCAGTGACCGTTCTGTTGAAATTCTGAAAGAGTATGCGGCTAAGGATGAGCGTGTTATGGTGCTGCAGCAGGCGAATGCAGGCGCAGGAGCTGCGCGGAACAACGGGCTTTCAAAGGCATCCGGAAAGTATCTTTCTTTTCTGGATTCCGATGATTTTTTTGAAACAGATATGCTGGAGAAGGCAGTGGAAAAGATTGCGGCAGACAGGGCGGACTTTGTGGTTTTCCGATGCGATCATTATCTGAATGATACAAATACCTTCAAAAAAGCAGCATATACGCTGAAAAAACAGACACTTCCCCCTTATATGCCTTTTAATTTCCGTCAGATTACAGACAATGTATTTAAGGCATTTGTAGGATGGGCTTGGGATAAAGTGTATGACAGAGAGTTTGTGATGAAGCACAATCTTAAGTTTCAGGAGCAGAGAACAAGCAATGACATGCTGTTTGTGTTCAGTGCGCTTGTTCTTGCAAAACGAATCACATGTCTTGATACGGTGCTTGCTCACCAGAGAAGAAATAACGGGGAATCTCTTTCCAATACAAGGGAAAAGTCATGGTTCTGCTTTTATAATGCGCTGAAAGCTCTTCGGGATGTTCTGAAAGAAAAGGGGCTTTATGAAGAACTGAAGAAGGATTTTGTGAATTATGCCGTTCATTTCAGTTTATGGAATCTGAACACGATTACCGGGGATTGTTATGAGAAGCTTTATACAAAGCTTCATGAGGAATGGTTTGAAGAACTTGAGGTTACAGGCCATGATGAGGATTACTTCTATAATAAAACGGAGTATAAGCAGCTTGCAGATATTTTAAGATATGACTTTAAGGAGTATAATACAAAGCTCTCTGTAGTCATTCCTGTTTATAATGCAGAAAAATATATTCGTCAGTGTCTCGACAGTATTCTTACAAAGCAGAAAATTGCCCTTGAGGTGATTTGTGTGGATGACTGTTCCACAGACGGAACGCCTGCTATTTTAAAAGGATATCAGGATAAATATGAGAATGTAACGGTGATTCGAAACGAGACAAACCTGTATGCGGGAACCTGCAGAAATAAAGGGCTTATGGCTGCAAAGGGACAGTATGTGCATTTTCTTGATTCCGACGATTATGTTGTGGACAATGCGTATGAAAAGTTGTACACTCTTGCAAAGGAGAACGACCTTGACTGGGTGAAGACAACCTCAGAGGGATTTGATGATGAAACAGGGGAAACAGTAGAAAATCCAAGATATTCTATGGAGAAAATGTATGAGGGCTTTTTTGGGACTCTTCTTGATTTTCAGCATTTTCCGAAGAAGTTTATGGACTATATGGCAGTTGTTCCGTGGAACGGAATTTATAAGAGACATTTTCTGCTGGAAAAAAATATCCGTTTCAACAGCCTTTTCTGTGTAAATGACAGATCCTTTTTCGTAGATACCTGCGTAAAAGGGGAACGTATGATGATTGCAAGGGAAAAAATCGTGCGTCACAGAATGAATGTAAGCGGCTCTCTTGTAATGAAGCGCGCGCAGCATTTTGACTGTCAGTTTGAGTCTTATCGTATTATGCGTCAGATATGCAATGAAAACCATGTAAATGATAAGGTGCGTTTTGAGGTTCTGGAGCATGAAATGTATGATATTTTTGTGTGGTACAGGAAGTTTCTGGAGCAGGGCGTGGAAACAGAGAAACTGAAACAGGATATGAAGAGTTTTCTTGAAGAATGTGACATTTCTTATTTTGAAAAATATGGGACAAAGAGCCGCTGGCTGAAATTCCGTAATCTGGCAGGGGTTTAAAATAAGTTTCGGGGAGAAACCCGGTTAAGGAGAAACAAATGGCGAAAGTATCAATCATTATACCAACTTATAATGTAGAAATGTATTTAGTGGAGTGTATGGAAAGCGTTGTGCGCCAGACACTGAAAGATATTGAAATTATCTGTATCAACGACGGTTCTACAGACAGCTCTCTTGATATTTTAAAGAGCTATGCAGAGAAGGATGACCGTATTATTATTGTGGATAAGAAAAACGGCGGATACGGAATTGCGATGAATATCGGGCTTGAAAAAGCAACGGGAGAGTATATCGGAATTGTGGAGCCGGACGATTACGTTCCCATTAATATGTACGAAGATCTTTATCAGATTGCAAAGGAAAATGAGCTGGATTTTGTAAAGGCAGACTTCTACCGTTTTAAACGAAACGATGAAAACGGCGATATGGAGCTTACTTATAATCATCTTTCTGATGATATTCAAAATTATAATAAAGTGTTTAATCCGTCTCAGACTCCGTCTGCTGTCAATTATATTATGAATACCTGGAGTGGTATTTATAAGAGGGAATTTCTGGAAGAATACGGCATTCGTCACAATGAGACACCGGGAGCTTCTTTCCAGGACAATGGATTTTTCTTCCAGACATTTGCGTTTGCCAAGAGAGCCATGATCATAAATAAACCATATTATATGAACAGAAGAGATAATCCCAATTCTTCTGTTCACAGCAGAGACAAGGTTTATTGTGTAAATGTAGAGTATGATTATATTCGGGAAATTCTTACAGAGCATCCACAGGTGTGGGAGCGCTTTAAGTATGTTTATTGGAGAAAGAAATATTCCAATTATGTATTCACTTTGAATCGCATCGGAAATGAATATAAAAAAGAGTATGTGGACTGTATTTCAAAAGAATTTAAAAGAGCGGAGCAGCTTGGTGAGCTGCGTCAGGATGCGTTTCCTGTAACGCAGTGGTCAGGTGTACAGTTCCTTATGAGAGATCCGGAGGGATATTACCGTCTCTGTACAGTTCCGGGAGGTGCGGCAGCAGCGGCAGAAATTGAAAAAATTAAAAATTCCAATTCCTATAAGCTGGGATTTGCCATCACAAGCATTCCGAGAAAAATAAAGAAGAAATTAAAAGCGCTGAAAAAGAAATTAAAAAAATAAAAGAATACAAATATAATTTCAGCAGCAGGAGGCGGCTATGATAAAGGTATCGGTAATCATACCTGTATACAATGCAGAAAAATATCTGGAAGAATGTCTGGACAGTCTTTTAAGACAAACATTTACAGATATGGAAATCATCTGTGTGGATGACGGTTCCACAGACAGTTCTGCAGAGATTTTAAAAAGATTTCAGGAAAAGGACAGAAGAATCCGTGTACTGTTTCAGGAAAATCAGTATGCAGGAATTGCCAGAAATAATGGAATGAAAATCGCGCAGGGCGAATACCTGCTGTTTCTTGACGCAGACGATTTTTTTGAGGATACACTTCTGGAAAAAATCTACAGTCAGGGAAAAAAGATGGGAGCAGATATTGTACTGTTTGGAGCAAAGCAGTATAATAGGAAAACGGGCTGCGTTTCGCCTGCATCATGGTATTTAAAAACAGCTGCGGTTCCGGAAGAAAATCCTTTTTCCAGAAAAACACAGGATACCGATATTTTTGCTATTACGACACCGGCACCCTGGACAAAGCTTTTCAGGAAGGAATTTATAGATTCGGAAGGAATTTTTTTCCAGGGACTTCAGAACAGCAATGATGTATATTTTACACTGACAGCGCTGGCAGCGGCAGAAAAAATTACATGCGTGGAAGAAGATCTTGTATTTTACAGAGTAGGGGCGGAAGAAAGCCTTCAGGGAAGCAAGAAGTTTTCTCCTGTATGTTTTCTGGAAGCGTATTGCGCTGTGTATGAGGAGCTGAACCGGAGAGGGATTTACGAAGAAGTGGAAGAAGGATTTTTAAATGTGTTTCTTTCAGGATGTGCCCATAATCTCCGCACAGTGACAGAATGGGATATAAGAAGATACATCTGCCAGCGTATGAATGAGCCGGAATTTATGAAAACAGGGCTTATGGAGAGGAAGGCGGAATACTTCCGCAAACCGGAAGACTTTATTTTTGTAAAAGGGCTTTTAAATGCGGCAGACTGGGAGAAACATCACCGGAAAAACCTTCTGCCTACAGAAGTGGAGACGGTTCAGAAAGCAGAGTCAGAGAATCCGAAGGTATCGGTTATTATTCCTGTTTATAATGTGGAGAAATATATAAGAGAATGTCTTGATTCCATTGTGGGGCAGACTCTTAAAGACATCGAGATTATCTGTGTAAACGATGGTTCTGCAGACAGTTCTCTGGAAATTTTAAAGGAATACGGGGAGCGGGATAAAAGAATCACAATTATTTCTCAGGAAAACAGAGGGATTTCAAGTGCGAGAAATCACGGAGCAGAGAAAGCTTCCGGTGAATATTTTTACTTCATGGACGGAGACGATATTCTGGAAAAAGAGGCTCTTTTCAAGCTGTATTCGCTTGCATCAGAGAAAGCTCTTGATGTGGTTTACTTTGATGGAGAAAGCTTTTTTGAGACAGAAGAACTGAGAGAAGAAAAGAAGAATTATATTGCGTATTATGAAAGAACAGGCGATTATTCCCGTGTAATGACAGGGGCGGAAATGCTTCATGAGATGCTCCTTATGAATGAATATCGCTCTTCTCTTTGCCTTCAGTTTATAAATGCGTCTTACTATAAAAAAGAAAAGCTTTCTTTTGCAGAAGGAATCATAGGTGAGGATAATATCTTTACTTTTCAGTGTATTATGCCTGCCAGCCGGGTATACCATATGAAAGACAGATTTTTCCACAGAAGAGTCCGCGGAAATTCTGTTATAACATCTTCCTGGAAATTTGAGCAGATATATGGGATGTTCGAGGGGTATCTTTCTGTGGAAGAGAGATTTCGGGAATTTCCTTCCGGAAGAGAAGACATATCTGTTCTTATGGAACAGAGACTTCGTATGGCGAGAAAGCTTTATCATAATCTGGAACCGGAATACAAGCTTTGTTATGAAGCGATGGAGCCGGAAAAAAAGATATATTTTACAATGCTGGTGAAAGATTATGAGCAGGTTTGCAAAAAAGAACAGGATCTGATGGTGAAATATAAGCAGGTCTGTCGTGACAAAACGGAGAGAGGCGAGGAAATCCATACTCTCCGTCGGGAAAAACAGGAGCGAGGGATAGAGATCAGAACTCTCCGCCGGGAAAAGCAGGAGCGGGGTCTGGAGATTCGTCGTCAGGCTCAGGAAATAAAAGAACTGGAGAAGCAGAAAAAATCTCTGGAAAAAGAAAAAGCGGGACTTGAGAGAACGGTTGCTTCTATCAGGGCATCCTTTTCCTACCGGCTTGGAAGAGCGCTTACAAAACCGTTCCGCTGGATAAAGAGCAGGCTGAAAGCTTAACAAGATAAAGGATAAGTGTGAGAAAATGAAAAGAGTGATTACTTATGGCACATTTGATTTGCTTCATTACGGGCATATTAATCTTCTGCGCCGTGCAAAGCAGCTTGGTGATTACCTCATAGTGGCGCTCTCTACAGATGAGTTTAACTGGAGTGAGAAGCAGAAGAAATGTTATTTTTCCTATGAGGAGAGAAAACAGCTTCTGGAGGCAATCCGTTATGTGGATCTTGTGATTCCGGAGGAAGGCTGGGAGCAGAAGCGTACAGATGTGAAGGAGTATCATGTAGATACCTTTGTTATGGGAGACGACTGGAAGGGGAAGTTTGATTTTCTGGAAGAAGAGGGCTGCGAGGTGGTATATCTGCCCAGAACTCCGGAGATTTCAACAACACAGATAAAAAGTGATTTAAACAGAAAAACAGGAGCAGAGCAAGAATCATGAATCGTTTTAAGAGTGATTTTAAAAAGTATTTTGCCTATGCAAAATTTTCAGCAAGGTCAGATTTGAAGTCTGAGGTTGCCAGTTCTTACCTGAACTGGCTGTGGTGGATTCTGGACCCCATGCTTTTTATGTTGGTCTACACCTTTATTGCCCAGATTGTATTTCGAAGTAATGTGCAGTATTTTCCTATTTTTGTATTTGTAGGTCTGACACTTTGGGATTTCTTTAATAAGACAGTACAGGGCAGTGTAAAAATGGTGCGAAATAACAGCGCCATTGTATCGAAGGTTTATATTCCGAAATTTATTCTGATTCTTCAGAGAATGATGGTAAACGGATTTAAGATGCTTGTTTCCTTTTCTCTGATTGTAGTCATGATGATTATTTTTCGGGTTCCTGTTACATTTAAAGTATTCTATATGATTCCGATTATGATCGTTCTCGGGCTGTTTACCTTTGGGTTAAGCTGTATTGTGCTTCATTTTGGCGTTTTTGTAGACGATCTTTACAATGTGACCATCGTGATCCTTCGATTGATGTTTTATATGTCCGGTATTTTTTATTCTATCGGAGACAGACTGGAGGGTCCTTTAAAAAGCATTCTTCTGTACTGCAATCCTGTTTCCATGCTGATTGAGTCTGCAAGAATGTGCGTTTTATATTCTTCCACGCCGTACAGGAAGCTGATTGTTCTGTGGGGTGTGATTTCAGTGATTCTGTGCATCATTGGTGTGCGGACAATTTACAAATATGAAAACAGTTATGTAAAGGTGATGTAATTATGGAACGGGAAATTGCATTAGAGATAAAGGATCTTCATATCAGTTATAAGTGTCTGAAGTCTTTTTCCATTAAGAAAAGTCTGCTTCGTATGAAAAAAGCAGATGCAAAAGTATATGAGGCAGTGAGAGGAGTAAGCTTCGCTGTGCCGAAGGGAGAAATCCTTGGAATCGTAGGAAAGAACGGAAGCGGAAAATCTACTATGCTCCGTGCTATCGCAGGAATTTTCTCTCCTGACAGCGGAACAATCGATTTGAAAGGAAATTCGGTTTCCCTTCTGTCTATCGGCGTAGGTTTTCAGCCTAAACTTACGGGAAGAGAAAATATTGTTCTTTCCGGTATGCTTCTTGGTTTCTCTGAGGAGCAGGTCCGCGAAAAAATGGACGAAATTATAGAGTTTGCAAACCTTGGAGACTTTATTGATATGCCGGTAAAAACATATTCGAGTGGTATGCATTCCAAGCTGGCATTTTCCATCACTGCCATTCTTGAGGCTGATATTATGCTGATAGATGAGGTGCTGAGTGTAGGAGATGCCAAATTCAAGAAGAAAAGTTACAATAAAATGAAAGAGCTGATTTCCAATGAAGACAGAACAGTTCTCATTGTTTCTCATAGTTCGGAAACACTGCAGGAGCTTTGTACAAGCGTTCTCTGGCTTCATGAGGGAGAAATGAAGATGATCGGAAAACCGGAGGAAGTCCTTCCGGCTTACGATAAGTTTATGAGCTGAAAAATATGAGATTAAGTGTGATTATTCCTGTTCACAATGCGGAGGAGTATCTGGGAGAATGTCTGGACAGCGTTCTGGGGCAGAGTGTACATGACCTTGAGGTTATCTGTGTAGACGATGCTTCCACAGATGCTTCTGCAGCGGTGATTGAGGATTATTGTAAAAAAGACAGTCGTGTACGGCTGATTAAAAATGAAAAGAACCTTTATGCGGGAAGCTGCCGAAATATAGGAATTGAAGCTGCAAAAGGAGAGTATATTCATTTTCTGGACGCAGATGATAAGGTGGAAAGATCTGCATACGAGAGATATTGGGAGCTTGTGCGCCTGTTTGACCCGGATATAATAAAAGGGCGGGGGATTTGCTTTGATAATGGGACAGGAGAGCTTTGTGATACGCCTCCTCTTTTGAGCCTTCGTGAAGTGGCAGTGGAGGATATTGAGAAGCCGTTCTCTTTCTGGGAAAATCCGGAAATTCTTTCTCATGTCAGTGTCGTTCCCTGGAACGGAATTTACAGAAGAAGCCTTTTGATGGACAAAAATATCCGATTTAATCAGCTTGTCTGTGTGAATGACCGTTCTTTCTTTAATGAGGTGACAGTTGCGGCAGATACGATTCTGATTACAAATCAGCCTATTGTAAGATATCGTATTAACAACAGCGCTTCTTTGATGGGGCGCAGAGCAAGGAACTTTTCCTGCCAGTTTGCTTCCTATGAGATTGTAAAGGAGCAGTGTGAGAAATATAAGCTTTCGGCGGAGGCAAAGAGGATTGTTCTGGACCGTGAGCTTGCGGATGTATTTCTTTGGTACAGAAGATACCGTCAGATACCGGAGATTCAGGAAGAGATAGAAAGAGAGACAGAGGAATTTGCCGCAAAGCTTGACCTTGCGCCTTTTGGAAGCAGGGTATCGAAGCTTCGCTGGTATGCCACATATCTTATGGTTTCCGGGAAAGAGCCTTTTTATAAAAAGGCAGGGCGCAAGGTGAAATATACTTTGAAGAAATTCATAAAATAAGTTATTTTTTGGGAACTCCGCCTTTTGGGTGGAGTTTTTTTTGTGTTACAACGTAAAGTTTCTGGAAATATTTTGGCTTTCCATCGCAGATATTTACAAGGTGAAGCATTTTTTTTCGTGAGCTGTACAGAAACAGCATTCTGTAAATATAATCGTTTAACAGGGTGGAGAGGTATGGATTTTCTTTCCAGTGGGGATAATATTTTTCCAGATAATCAAAGGAGCTGTTAATGAGCCTGCATTTTAACTCTTTTTTTCCTTTTTCGTAGTTTGTAATAATCTGGCGGAAACGGAACAGAAAATGTTTTACGGTGATGTATTCCAGTTCCTTTTCGTAAAGAGAAAGGAATCCCTGCTCTTTCAGTGTTTTTCTCAGAAAGTCGGAAGCTTTGAAAATGTCGGTCGTTCCTTCTGTAAGGCCGCTTAAAAATCCAATGCGTTTTCTGTAGGTGTAGAGCGGTTTTTTAACATATCCAATAGAAGATGCCTTTGTCATGAGAAGGAAGGCGACAGGAAGATCTTCAAAACGGATTCCTTCCGGAAAGAAAAGACCTTCAAAAAGGCTTCGTTTTATCAGTTTGTCCCAGGGATAGGGAGAAAAAAGGGCAAGTTGTTCCGGGTGCTCTTTTACAGAAAAATTTTGTGTTTTACATGGGCAGGCGCTTACAGAAGATTCGCCTGTTTTCTGGTTTTCTTCATAATGAGAAAAGAGGACCAGGTCATTTTCGTCCTGTTCTGCTTTTTTTATGAGTATGGAACAGGCGTCCGGCGCTATAAAATCGTCGCTGTCAATGAACCACACATATTTTCCGGATGCTTTGGAAAATCCGTAATTTCTGGCGTGGCTGACACCTCGGTTTTCGGTTGTAAAGATTTTTATTTTTTCAGGAAAGCGAGACTGAAAGTCTTTTAAAATTTCCGGGCTTCTGTCTGTGCTTCCGTCGTTTACGGCGATGATTTCCATACACTCAAAATTCTGGGATACGAGACTTTCAAGGCAGGGTTTTAAGTAGTTTTCTACATTATATACGGGAAGGATAAGGCTGAGTTTACAGTTTTCCATAGAGATTCCTCTTTTCCTGGTAATGGTATGATATTTAGGTTGAAAAATGCCTGATGAATTGTTTCGCATTTCGTGCTCCCACAATTCTGCTTGCATTATAATATAATAGTATCAGGAGAAAAAGAACTTGGCAAGGCGAAAAATATGTGTCGAAAGTGTGGAAAATTATAAAAATGCGGGAAAAACTGGACGGACTCATATAGAATACGGTATAATAGACAGGTTAAAGGGAAATCCGATAAATATGATTATATAAAAAATAAGAGGTGGACCTGTGAGCAGAAGAGAAGATTATAAAAGATTTATTGTATTTTGTCTGGCAAGTCTTGTAATTATTGCGCAGGCAGCCGCATTTGCTTATGTGTGGTATGATTATTACAGAGGACTGATCGAAGAGCCATTCTGGAGAAAGGGTAACTGGGCGCTGATTGCCATTTATGCCTTGATCAACACATTGTTTTCCAAGTTGTACGGTGGTCTTAAAGTTGGGTATTTAAAGAAGATAGATGTCTTTTATTCCCTGACGCTGGCTACAATCTGCACAAATGTTGTAGCATACTTTCAGATTACACTGATCAATCGCTGGTTTTTAAATGTGGGTCCTATGATTGAAATGACCTTTGTGCAGATTCTGATGATTATTCTGTGGATTTTCGGATCGCGGTTCATTTATTCCAGGCTGTACAGAGCGAGAAAGCTTCTTGTGATTTACGGTGACAGAGATCCCGGAGATTTGATTCATAAAATGAACTCCAGAAGCGATAAGTACAACATCAGCGGAAAGGTTCATATAAGCTTCGGAGAAGAAAGAATCCATAAGATGATGAATGAATACGAAGGTGTCATTATATGGGATTTGCCTTCTTCCATACGAAACAGGTATCTGAAATACTGTTTTGATAATTCCATCAGATGCTATATGAGTCCGAAAATTTCCGATATTATTTTAATCGGAACAACGAGGATCCACCTTTTTGATACCCCTCTTCTTATGTCCAGAAACCACGGACTTTCTGTGGAAGAGCGGGCCGGAAAGAGAATTCTTGATATTATTGTTTCCGGGCTTGGTATTTTAATTACTTCACCGATTATGCTGATTATTGCCATTTGTGTAAAAGCGTATGACAGAGGTCCTGTTTTTTATTATCAGGACAGGCTCACTTATAAGGGAAAAGAATTTAAAATCTGCAAATTCCGCAGTATGTGTGTAGATTCCGAAAAACAGGGAGCGCGCCTTGCGTCAAAACATGATTCCCGCATCACTCCTGTTGGAAGAGTGCTTCGAAATCTTCACCTTGATGAGCTTCCTCAGCTTTTTAATGTATTCAAGGGAGATATGTCTCTTGTGGGACCGCGGCCGGAACGGCGTGTGATCATGGATGAATATGAAAAGGAGATTCCGGAATTTCATTATCGTCTGAAAGTAAAGGCAGGTCTTACAGGATACGCGCAGGTTTATGGAAAATATAATACTACGCCTTATGATAAATTGAAGCTTGACCTTTTCTATATTGAAAATTACTCGCTTCTTCTTGACATAAAGCTTCTGTTTATGACGGTAAAGATTTTCTTCCAGAAAGAGGTTTCGGAAGGCGTGGAGGATACGCAGGTAAATGCATTGAAGGATTCCGGAGAAAAAGTTTCGGAAGAAAAACGGAGTTGAAAATGGGAACAGAGTTAAGAGATTTGCAGCTTGTAGAGCTTGATATATTAAAGGAATTTCTGAGAATTTGTAAGAAATATGATCTTCGGTATTATGCCCTCGGAGGAACACTTCTGGGGGCTGTGCGCCATAAGGGATTTATTCCCTGGGACGATGATGTGGATATTGGAATGCCACGGCCTGACTTTATCCGCTTTGGGGAAATCGCAAAAAAAGAATTTCCCCAATATATCCGTTTCTGCACCTATCAGGAAACGCCGGGATACCGGTATTATGTGCCGCGTCTCACAGACAGACGTGTAAAGGTGATTGACAGTTCTGCGGCAGTAGAGCAGGAAAAAGAAGCGTGGATCGATATTTTTCCGCTTGACGGAATGCCGGGAAACAAATGGAAGAGGAAACTTCATTGTTTTCGTCTTTTAGTTGCCAGGGCGAGAGTGAATTATTCTATGTTTTCCACAAATATAGATTTGAAGAAAAAGAACCGCCCTTTTGTGGAACGGGCAATGATTGCTGTGGGAAAAGTTCTTCCTGTGGAAAAGATTTTCCGGACAGAAAAAGAATTTCGCCGTCTTGACAGACTGATGCAGAAATACCCGTATGATACGTCAGAATATCTTATAAATTTTATGGGCATTCATAAGTTAAAAGAAATGTTTCATAAAAAGTATTATGGCGAAGGTGCGGATTATCTTTTTGAAGATGTGGTTCTCCGGGGACCGGCAGATTATGAGACCGTGCTGACCCAGATGTATGGAGATTACAGAAATCCTCCATCAAAAGATGAGATGAACCACCACAATACAAGAATAAAAGAAGGGGAGAGCTGATGGAAGAATATTCTGTTCTGATGTCTGTTTATCAAAAGGAAAATCCTGTTTTTTTCCGAAGCAGCATAGAGAGTATGATGAAGCAGAGGCTTCCCTTCTCTGATTTTGTGCTGGTGTGTGACGGACCTCTTGGAAGGGAACTCGAGAAAGTGATTCAGTGGGCAGAGGAAAGTCTAAAAGACCGTTTTCAGTGTGTGCGTCTTCCGGAAAACAGGGGGCTTGGAAAGGCGCTGGCAGAAGGGATTACGCACTGTAAATATGATATTGTAGCGCGTATGGACAGTGATGATCTGAGCAGACCGGAGCGCTGCCTTCTTCAGATGGAGGCAATGGAAACAGGCGGCTACGATATTGTAGGCTGCGCTCTTGAGGAATTTAAGGAAATACCCGGAGATACAGGAAATATCCGGCGCTCTCCGGAGCATCAGGAGGAAATCCGCGTTTATGCAGGGAAACGAAATCCGTTTAATCATCCCTGTGTAATGTACAGAAAAAGTGCTGTGCTGAAAGCGGGAAATTATGTGGATTTCCCCGGGTTTGAGGATTACTGCCTGTGGATAAGAATGCTTCAAAAAGGTGCAAAAGCATATAATCTTCAGCAGGTGCTTCTCGATATGCGCTCAGGTGAGGGAATGTATGACAGGAGAGGCGGCATTTCTTATATTAAATCCGTACTGCGTTTTCAGAAGTATTTAAAATGTGAAGGAATCATTGGAACAGGCACGTTTTTGAAGAACTGTGCGGTGCGTACAATAGTTGGGATAATTCCGGGAAATCTCAGAAAAGAATTTTACCGGATTTTTTTAAGAAAGAAACAGTGATATGGGAAAAATAAAAAAAACAGTAAAAAAACTTGTAAATCTTACTCCTGGTATTAAGGAAGCGTCTGTTTGTATTTATCATAAGTACAGTCAGCTCCGCTACAGGAAATATGCGAAAAAATATCCGGTGGACGCGCATACGGTTATGTTTGAGTCTTATATGGGAAGGAAATATTCCTGCAGTCCGCGCTCTATGTTTGAGGCAATGTGCGAGGACAGCCGGTACAGAGATTATAAGAAGGTGTGGGCATTTACAGACCCGGAAAAGCACAGGTATCTGGAGAAATATCCCAATACGATTCTTGTAAAATACCGCTCTGAAGATTATTACAGGTATTATGCCAGTGCCGGTATGTGGATTACAAATTATCTTCTGGATTATGGAATTGAAAAACGTCCGGGGCAGATTTATGTTCAGACATGGCATGGAACGCCTCTGAAAAAAATAGGGTGTGATGTGCCTCGCCTTGAACTTTCCAAAAAAGAACGGGAAAGAACTTGCCGGGAATATCAGAGGGAAGGGCAGATGATTGACTTTATGCCGTCGCCCTCGCCTTTTTATACGGAAAAGGTAAAAAGTGCCTTTTGTCTTGGTCCGCAGGCCAGGGTATTGGAGTTTGGCTATCCGAGAAACGATGACCTGTTCCGGTATACTGAGGAGAAGTGCGAAAAGATTAAAAAAGAGCTGGGGATTCCGACAGATAAAAAGGTTATTCTTTATGCTCCAACCTGGAGACAGAGCCAGCACACGGCAGGAGAGGGATTTACTTACAGTCTTGGCATTGATTTTGATAAGATGAAGACTCACTTTGGAGATAAGGCAGTTATTCTTTTCCGTACCCATTATTTTATCAGCAATTCCTTTGATTTTTCAAAGTACGGAGGTTTTATAAAGGACGTATCCTCCTATGACGAAATCAACGATTTGTATCTTATTTCCGATTTGCTTATTACAGATTATTCCAGTGTATTTTTCGATTACGCAAATCTGGAGCGCCCGATTCTTTTTTATATGTATGACTATGAGGCATACAGGGAAGAGATGAAGGACTTCTATTTTGGAATCGAGCTGCTTCCCGGTCCTGTAATAAAAGAGGAGCGGGATATTTCAGAAGATGTGGAGAGGCTTCTGGAAGGGTTTGTAGTGGATGATACTTACCGCCGCTTTAATGAAATCTTCAATCCTCACAGGGAGGTATGTGGAGATAGAATGGTGAGGGAGATTATTTCTCTTTCTCCAGATACTCCGTAGGTGTATACAGGGTATATTTTTTGAAATTGTAAGAGAATACAGAGGAGATTTTAAGAAGTGAAATAATGTATCGCAGCCGGGATATTGTGAAGAAGTGTGCAGTACCAACCGGCTGTTTTGTCGAAAAGATTTTATTGCAATTCCATAAAAAGTCTTTTATACTGAAACTGCAGGGCGCATACCTGCAGTTTTATTTCTTATATACTGTATTCACAGTATGATTCCAACATTTATTTTAAAACAGCACAGGGCAGGATTTACATATATTTGCAGGTGTGCTATATTAAAAACGAGAACGGAATGTTCTTTCTGGCCTGTCCTGTACATGAGAGGAGGAAATATGGGAAAACAGGACAAAATTATGACGCGTTATCTGTCAGATCCGGAACATTTTGCTGATTTTATAAATGGAACATTGTTTCAGGGCAGACAGATGCTTGATGCAAAAACCATTATTCCCGTTCCGCAGAGAAAAGTGGAGAAAAGTGTTTCGCTTAAAGGCGAGCCGATGTTTTTGGACGGTACGAGAGATGCCGTTATGAAACAGGATTTTAATGGGATTTACAGTGTTTTTGCAGTGGAAGCGCAGACAAGCACTCATTATGGGATGCCTGTGAAGAATCTGGGATATGATGTGACAGATTATATATCTCAGGTGCGTATGTTTACAAAAGATAACCGGGGGAATAAAGCATATACAACATCTGCGGAGTTTATTTCCGGAATGCGGGCGGAAGATAAGCTTACGCCTGTATTTACAGTGGTGCTTTATTACGGAGAAAATAAATGGGACGGTCCTCTTACGCTTCGGGAAATGTTCGAGATTCCACCGGAATTAAAGCCTTTTGAACAGTTTTTGCCGGAATACCGGGTCATGTTTGTACAGCCGGAGATGGTAGATTCGGAAAATTTCCGTGGTGACTGGAAGACTATATTTGGAACTTTAAAATGCTCGGAAAACGGCGAGAAGATGGAAAAATATATAAAGAGCCACTTCCGGGAATACGGGGAAATGGAGGAAGACTCGGAAGAACTTCTCATGAGTATGCTCCATGAGCCTGAACGATACCAGAGAATAAAAAAACAAATAGAAGATTCCCAGGAGGGAAATGAAAAGGAGGGAAGTGTTATGTGTAAAGCATTTGATGAAATGCAGGAAAAATACTGGAATATCGGGCATGAGGAAGGTCGCGCAGAAGGTCGCGCAGAAGGTCGCGCAGAAGGCCGTGCAGAAGAACGAAAAGGCTTAGTCGTTTTACTTGCTGCAATGACCAAGGACGGCAGGGAATCAGAACTTTCGCGTCTGGGAGAAGAGCCGGGCTTTCTGGAAGAAATGCTGAAAACTTATCATTTGGAGGAGATAGTGTAAAAATGGAAAAAAGCATAGAAAATGATTCTGAGGAATATGAAAATAAACGTATATATTTTGTGGAATGTATCTTAGGTGTTATTCGGCAAATTAAACGCTGCCTTTTCCGTTAGATTAAAACAGGTCTTTTG
>Cobain_p2__coassemble_553_pt1 | contig 54073 bp, 49 predicted proteins | sample Cobain_p2__metabat2_low_PE_026 | metagenome-assembled genome bin Cobain_p2
TTTAGTTATCAAGGTTTCTGTCGTTTCGACAGCTCATTTAGTTTATCACATCTTTTCGAGCTTGTCAAGAACTTTTTTTAAGTTTTTTCGAAGTTCTTTTTCGATGTGTTGTTGTCGTTTTTTCGCTGACAACTCGTTTATTCTATCACAGCTTTTTCAGCTTGTCAAGAACTTTTTTTATTTATTTTTTGTTTTTTATTTTCATAAAAAACAAAAAATAAAAACGGAGAAGGAGGGATTTGAACCCTCGCGCCGGTTACCCGACCTATACCCTTAGCAGGGGCACCTCTTCGGCCTCTTGAGTACTTCTCCAGACTCCGAACTTTCAATTATTATGAAATTCGACTGCGCTCTATCCGAAACGCATTATTGATTATACATAAGCTTTACCCTATTGTCAACCTATTTTTTACATTTATTTAAAATTATTTTGTTTTTTATTCTTTTACAGAGAAATCAGGCGCAGATACCTGTAAATATCTGCGCCTTTCCTGCTCAAATAACAGCTGATCAACAGATTATATTTCTATAATCCCTCGTTTAATCCCAGCCCCCGTTTTCTTTGATGGTTTCTTCTATTCGCCTTTTTACTTCCACTGCAATCTCTACTGTATTCATATCTTTATATTCCTCGTAATACATAGGCGTCAGAAAATGGACCTGGACCTTCAGTTTCTCAATAGAACCTGTATCAAATGCTTTATAAGAATCCAACAATGCCACGGGAATAATCGGACATTTTGATTTTGTAGCAGCTTTAAAACTACCGCCCTTAAACTCCTGCGGATGATTTCCCTGTTTGCTTCTTGTGCCTTCCGCAAAAATGAGATAGTTTCTGCCTGATTTTACCTCTTTTGTTACATTCAATATTACCTGCATGGACTGTTTTATATCTTCCCTGTCAATAATAAATGCCTTCATACAGGCAAAGACCTGCTTTAAAAAGGGTACGTCTGCAACTTCTTTTTTAGCTACAACAGAAAAGGGAACCGGACATACCTGGAGAATCGCAAGAACATCAAATAAGCCCTGATGATTCGGAAAAAACATAAAACCATTCTCTTTCGGTATGTTTTCCACACCATGTGCCTCTATCTCGAGATTTCCTCCCCATATTGCCCGTCTGTCAATATACTTTAAGACTTCATATCGTTCTTCTTCTGTATAATTATCAACATGAGCTGCACACCAGCAGAGTTTAAACCAGCCATAAGGAACGAAAAAAAGATTTTTTAATACCATAAGAAGGATTCTTTTCATTTTATTTATCTTCCTCCTGATCAAGCCAGTTTCCCGGCTATTCTTTCTTCATATCCTGGATTTTTCTTAATAAAAGTATCGTAAGCCACTGTATAGTCTTTATAAGTATCGGTTGTCATAAATTTTGCATACTCATCAGCCGCTGCCTGACTCATTTCTTCTGTTATTTCAGAAGGAGCAAACACATAATATTTGTTATCTTTTTCTTTTACCATATAAGTTGCAATACACGGATACTCCTGCTCATTTTCCAAAACAAGATTATATCGTATGTATACATATGTATATTTCTTGTTTTTCGTGAGCACTTCACAGTCGTTAATTTTAACTTTGCTTACATTATGAGCTTTATAATATTTTATTGTAGCGTCAATTTCCTCCTGAAGTTCCTTCGGTACTTTTTTCTCTGTATCGTAGCACTTCTTCATATCTTTCTCTTTACACTCAACACCGGACTTAATAAGAGCTTCTACAACTCCCTCCGGTGTTTTATGGCTGACGCCGCAGCCTTTTACTCCCAAAACAATCAAAAGAATAAGAAGCAGGACAGCGCCTCCTGCCAGAATATAATTACTGTTTGCTATGAAAGCGCTTTTTCTCTTCTTTCTTTTCCTGCTTTTGCTTTGTGTTCTGGGTCTGCTGCCGTTTCTATTGACGTTTTTATTTCCTGATGCTGTCATGATTCTTTTGTTTCCCCTTCAATACCATCGGAATTTTCTTCCTCTTTGCCTGCCTCTTCTTCCTTTTCTCTTACCTTGGCTACACTGGCAACTGTAATTCCTTCCTGAAGGTTCATAAGCTTCACTCCGGAAGTAATTCGTCCAAGAATCGAAATATCTGAACACTGCAGACGAATAATAATGCCTTCTGTTGTGATTATCATAATTTCATTTTCTTCGTTTACAGCTTTCGCCCCTACTACATTTCCGGTTTTTTCTGTGATTTTATAACATTTTACACCTTTTCCGCCCCTGTTCTGACAAGTAAACTCACTGATGCTTGTTCTCTTGCCCATTCCGTTTTCAGAGACAACAAGCAGGTAATATCCCTGAGAATTCAGCTGCATGGCAACTACTTCATCTCCATCCGACAGATTCATTCCGCGGACACCCATAGAACTTCTTCCTGTGCTTCTTACATCTGTCTCTTTAAAACGGATACACTGACCGTCTTTTGTCACAAGAATAATATCTTTCTTATTATCTGTTGCCTTTACTTCGATCAGCTCATCATCATCTCTTAAAATAATAGCTGCAAGACCTGTTTTACGCACATTCATATAATCCTGAATCGGCGTTTTCTTCACAAGTCCTTTCTTTGTTGCCATCATAAGATAATGTCCCGGCTCAAATTTGCTGATTGGAATCACAGAAGTAATCCGCTCTCCCGGCATGAGCTGAAGAAGATTGATAATTGCAGTTCCTCTTGCTGTTCTTCCTGCCTCCGGAATCTCATATGCCTTCAGTCTGTATACCCTTCCTGTGTTTGTAAAGAACATAAGATAATGATGGGTCGTCGTCATAAGAAGATCTTCAATAAAATCATCTTCAAGCGTCTGCATTCCTTTGATTCCTCTTCCGCCTCTGTTCTGGCTTCTGAAATTGTCTACTGTCATTCTCTTAATATAACCAAGCTTTGTCATTGCAATGACTGTATTTTCTTTCGGAATCAAGTCCTCTGTTGTAATATCATAAACATCGTATCCAATGGAAGTTTTTCTATCGTCCCCGTATTTTTCGGAAACAGCAAGAATTTCTTCACGAATCACACGAAGAAGCAGTGTTCTGTCTGCAAGAATCGCCTCGTATTTACGGATTTTTTCCATAAGCTCTGCGTATTCCGCCTCCAGTTTTTCTCTTTCCAGACCTGTAAGAGCACGAAGACGCATATCAACAATCGCCTGCGCCTGTGCTTCTGTAAGTTCAAAACGGGCAATCAGCTCCTGTTTTGCAGCCTGTACATTCTGAGAACCTCTGATAATACGAATTACCTCATCAATATTATCAAGAGCTTTTAAAAGTCCCTCTAAAATATGCGCTCTTTCTTTTGCCTTATTCAAATCGTATTTTGTTCTTCTTGTCACAACCTCTTCCTGGTGTGCAAGATAGTATTTAAGCATTTCCTGAAGATTTAAAACCTTCGGTTCCAGACTTCCGTGATTTGGAATCAGGGAAAGCATGATTACACCGAATGTATCCTGAAGCTGCGTATGCTTATAAAGCTGATTCAGTACAACGTTTGCATTTGCATCTCTTCGAAGATCGATGCAGATACGCATACCTTCACGGCTTGAATGGTCATTCAGATCCACAATTCCATCTATTTTCTTATCGCGCACAAGCTCTGCAATCTTGCTTATCAGCCTTGCTTTGTTTACAAGATACGGAAGCTCTGTCACGATAATTCTTGATTTTCCATTTGGAAGCGTCTCTATATTTGTCACTGCGCGGACTCTTATTTTGCCGCGCCCTGTGCGGTACGCCTCCTCAATCCCTCTTCTTCCCAGAATCGTTGCACCGGTAGGAAAATCCGGGCCTTTTACAATTTCCAAAAGCTCTTCTATTGTTGTCTCTCTGTCTTCTTCAATGATGTTATCAATAATTTTTACGACAGCAGAAATAACCTCCCGAAGATTATGAGGAGGAATATTTGTCGCCATTCCAACCGCAATACCTGATGTACCATTTACAAGAAGGTTCGGGTATCTGGACGGGAGCACAGCAGGTTCTCTCTCTGTCTCGTCAAAGTTTGGCTGGAAATCTACAGTATCTTTATTAATATCTGCAAGCATTTCCATAGAAATCTTGCTTAAACGCGCCTCTGTATATCGCATGGCAGCCGCACCGTCGCCATCGACAGAACCAAAATTTCCGTGTCCGTCAACAAGCGGATACCTGGTGGACCACTCCTGAGCCATATTGACAAGCGCTCCGTAAATAGAACTGTCTCCATGCGGATGATACTTACCCATTGTATCACCCACAATACGCGCACATTTACGATGGGGCTTATCGGGACCGTTATTTAACTCTATCATGGAATACAGAACACGTCTCTGTACAGGTTTCAGACCATCTCTTACATCCGGCAGCGCACGGGAGGCAATTACACTCATGGCATAGTCGATGTAAGAATCTTTCATTGTTTTTTCCAAATCCACCTCGTGGACTTTGTCAAAAATATTTTCTTCCATTTTCTGTTCTCCTGATTAAATATCGAGATTTTTTACAAATCTTGCATTTTCTTCTATAAATTCACGCCTTGGTTCTACCTTATCTCCCATCAGTGTGGTAAAGGTCAGATCTATTTCTGATGTTGCTGCCTCGTCCATTGTCACGCGAAGCAGAATCCTTTTTTCCGGATCCATTGTTGTTTCCCAGAGCTGTTCTGCGTCCATCTCTCCCAGACCTTTGTAACGCTGGATTTTGTTATTTCCATCGCGTCCGATTTCTGTGAGAATCGTGTTCAGTTCATTATCATCGTAGGCATACCATACCCTTTTATTTTTCTCCACCTTATAGAGAGGCGGCTGTGCAAGGTATACATATCCCTGTCTGATAAGTTCCGGCATAAAACGATATAAAAATGTGAGAAGAAGCGTTGCAATATGCGCTCCGTCCACATCGGCATCTGTCATAATGATAATCTTATGATAGCGAAGCTTTGTAATATCAAAATCTTCGTGGATTCCTGTTCCGAAAGCAGTGATCATTGCCTTTATTTCCGCATTGGAATAGATTTTATCAAGACGGGCTTTTTCTACATTCAAAATTTTCCCTCTGAGAGGAAGAATTGCCTGCGTTGCACGATTTCTTGCTGTTTTTGCAGAACCTCCGGCAGAATCACCCTCAACAATGTAAATTTCACAGTTTTCCGGATTTTTGTCAGAACAGTCTGCCAGTTTTCCGGGAAGAGACATTCCGTCAAGGGCAGATTTACGTCTTGTAAGATCACGGGCTTTTCTTGCCGCTTCCCTTGCTCTCTGGGCAAGTACGGATTTTTCTACTGTCACTTTTGCAACAGAAGGATTCTGCTCCAGGAAAATTTCAAGCTGTCTGCTGACAATGCTGTCTACCGCACCTCTCGCTTCGCTGTTTCCCAGTTTCTGCTTTGTCTGTCCCTCAAACTGCGGATTTTCTATTTTCACACTTACGATTGCTGTAAGTCCCTCTCGAATATCATCTCCGCTTAAATTCGGTTCACTGTCTTTGAGCAGCTTATTTTTTCTGGCATAATCATTAAAGGTTTTTGTGATGGCGTTTCGAAATCCCATAATATGAGTGCCGCCTTCCGGGGTGTTGATATTATTTACAAATCCATAGCTGTTCTCTGTGTAAGAATCGTTGTGCTGCATAGCAACCTCAACAATAACACCGTCTTTTTCGCCCTCACAGTATATGATTTCCGGATACAGCGCCTCTTTGCTCTTGTTAAGATACTGTACAAATTCCTGAATGCCGCCCTCGTAATGGAAAGTCTTTTCTCTTTCCATTTCTGCTCTTGTATCCTTCAGAATAATTTTCAGCCCCTTTGTAAGAAATGCCATCTCACGAAGACGCTGTTTTAAAACATCGTAATCATATACGGTTTCTTCGAATATTTCTTTATCCGGTAAAAAAGAAACCATTGTTCCTGTTTTTTCCGGCTCACAGGTATCTATCACTTTCAGAGGATATATGGTTTTTCCTCTCTCATATCTCTGTCTGTATACCTGTCCTTCTTTGTAAATCGTAACCTCAAGCCATTCTGACAGTGCATTTACTACAGATGCGCCTACTCCGTGAAGACCGCCGGATACCTTGTATCCTCCTCCGCCGAATTTACCGCCCGCATGAAGAATCGTAAATACAACCTCCACTGCCGGAATTCCTGCCTTATGATTAATTCCTACCGGGATTCCCCTTCCGTCATCTGTGACAGTGATGGAGTTATCCGGATTAATTGTAACATTTATTTCTTTACAGAAGCCTGCCAGAGCCTCATCTACTGCGTTGTCTACAATCTCATATACAAGATGATGAAGTCCTCTGCTAGATGTGCTGCCAATATACATACCCGGTCTTTTCCGTACTGCTTCCAGTCCCTCCAGAATCTGGATTTGGTCTGCTCCGTACTCCGTGTTTTCTCCGCCCATTTTATTCCTCCTGTCATATCTATTTCAACCGGCAGCTCCACTCTGCTGCCCCTTCGTTAAGACACAATAATACTAATTTATTATAGCACAAAAACCTTTTATTTTCCAATGAAATAAAAAAAGAATCCTGCAGGCAGGATTCTCCGCCCCCGACAGCTTATTTATCTTCTGTCGGAGGATTTCTTTATTTCTTATGTTTTATTTTTTATCTATCAGATACTGGTAAACATCACGTTTTGTCATTCCTCTGTCTTTTGCTACCATCTTCATTGCTTCTTTTCTGGAAATACCCTTTTCTTCGTATTGCCTCATATGCTCCTCTATGGGAATGCTGTCCCAGGAAGCCTGGGCTTCTTTTTCCATTTCCTGACGGCTTTTCCCCTGAATAACAAGAACGCATTCTCCAAGCGGCTTTTCTTTGCTGTAATAGTGAATAAGCTCTTCTATCGTTGTCTGAAAAGCTGTTTCGTGTTTTTTTGTAAGCTCACGGCAAAGCGTCATCTTTCTGTTTCCAAGAGCCTGAAACAAATCTCCCAGCGTTTTTACAAGCTTATGGGGCGCTTCATAAAGAATCATCGTTCTCGTTTCATTTTTTAATTCTTCCAGAACCGCCTGTCTCTCCTTTTTCTCCATAGGAAGAAACGCTTCAAAAGCAAACCTTCTTGTGGGAAGCCCGGAAAGAGTGAGGGCTGTAATACACGCCGCCGGTCCGGGAAGGGATGTAACAGGGATTCCCGCCTCATAACACATAGCAGTCAGTTCCTCTCCCGGATCGGAAATTCCCGGAGTTCCCGCATCTGTAATAAGGGCAATATTCTCCCCTGCGAGCATTTTTTCCACAAGAAAATGTCCTTTATCTATTTTATTGTACTCATGATAGCTTGTCATAGGCGTTTTTATCTGGAAATGATTAAGGAGCTTAATGCTGTTCCTTGTATCTTCCGCTGCAATTAAATCCACTTCCTGAAGTGTTCTCAAAACGCGGAGCGTAATATCCTCCAGATTTCCTATTGGTGTCGCACATAAAAATAATGTTCCTGTTGTTTTCAATTTTACACCTTCCCGTATATTTCCAGAATTGTTTTTGTGTACACGCCCGGTTTTTCATAAACGACAAGAGGCGGCTCTATCTGAATTCTTGAATTTCCGCCTTTTAAAGCCTCTATCAAAACCATATTTGGCTCTCTGTCCACATAAGGATATACAAGGCGCATTCTTTTCGGCTCCAGTTTATATTCTGTCATCATATTCATAATTTCCACAAGCCGAAACGGTCTGTGCACCATATAAAATCTTCCTCGGTCTTTTAAAACCCTGGCGCCCTGACTGATGACATCTTCCAGCGTACAGAGAATTTCATGGCGGGCAATGGCTTTTGGCATATGAGGATTTGTCAGTCCATGCTGTCCTATCATATATGGCGGATTACAGGTAACTACATGAAAAGAAGCCGCTCCAAATATATCAGCAGCCTCTTTTATATCTCCCTGTACAATGTTCACTCTGTCCTCAAGCTGATTCATAGCCACGCTTCTCTGCGCCATTTCCGCACACTCGTTTTGAATCTCCAGGCCTGTAAAACATTCCCCTTCTGTTTTGGCAGAGAGAAGAACAGGAATGATTCCCGTTCCTGTTCCCATATCAAGTACATGTTCTCCCTTTTTTACTTTTGCAAAGCCGGAAAGAAGGACTGCGTCGATTCCGAAACAGAATTTTTCCGGATCCTGGATAATTCCATATCCATTCTGAAGATCGTCTACTCTTTCGTTTTCTTTTACAAAATCATTTGTTGTCTTCAAGCCCTTCCAGCTCCTTTAATTCCTGTTCAGAAATTTTTACTTTCCTTTTTCTTGGACGGAATTTCAGACTGTCTACAGGAAATTCCTGGATTTCCTTTTCGTCATTCACTTCCACCACTACTTTTACAAGCTGACGCAGAACGTTTACACTCTGCACTGTACCCTGAAGTCCATCCGGGGTTGTCACAGTATCTCCAAGTCCCGGAAGCTTTTTATTCAACTCTTCATATGTTTCCTGCTCGTTTTTGAGGCAGCACATCAGTCTTCCACATACACCTGAAATCTTTGTCTGATTCAGAGAAAGATTCTGCTCCTTTGCCATTTTAATGGATACCGGTGCAAATTCGGAAAGATAAGTATGGCAGCAGAGACATCTTCCACAGATTCCGATTCCTCCCAAAATCTTTGTCTCATCTCTCACGCCGATCTGGCGCAGCTCAATCCTTGTTTTGAAAATGGCAGCAAGATCTTTTACAAGCTGACGAAAATCAATTCTTCCATCTGCTGTAAAATAAAACAGAACCTTATTGTTATCAAAGGTATATTCTGCGTCTATGAGCTTCATATCCAGCTCGTGCTCTCTTATTTTCTTCTGGCATATTTTAAACGCTTCTTTTTCTTTTATTCTGTTCTGCTGCTCTCTCTCTTCGTCCTCCTTTGTTGCCACACGGAGAACTTCTTTTAAAGGATGTACAACGTCCTCTTCTTTTATATTTCTCGGAGTCAGCACCACTTTTCCGTATTCTACGCCGCGGGCTGTCTCTACAATTACGTGGTCACCTTCTTTTACAACATATTCCTTCGGGTCAAAATAATAAATTTTCCCCACATTACGGAATCTTACTCCTACTACCTTTGTCATTTTATTTCTCCCTGATTGTCAGGAACAGCAGCTCAAGTGCAAGCTCAAGATTTACATTTGCGCGAAGACGTACCTTCGTTTTTTCAATCGCTTCCAGAATCTTTTCTATATTCTCATAAGAACGCTCGCTTGCCTGTTCCTTAATAAAGTTTATTTCCTGCTTGAATACAAGATTATCTATTTCCCTGGTTGCCTTAAACATTAAAATATCACGGAACCAGAACTGAAAAATATCGAGATAATCTCCTATATTCTGCTTATCTGACGCCAGCTCTCTGATCGCATCTGTAAGCTCATATACTTCCATAGTTCCTGAATATTTTAAAAGTTTCATCGCATTTTGGGTCATATCGGCAAATTCCTGTGATGTTGCCGCTGCTTTTGCTCTTCCAATGCTTCCGTGTGCAAAAGACACATCTATTTCTGCCTGGTAATCCGGTATATGTAAATGCTCCATCAGATATTCTTTTATCAGTCCATCATCTACAACCTTCAAATCAAGGCGCACACATCTGGAACGAATTGTTGGGAGCAGCCCGTCTATATTGCTCGTAAGAAGCATAATAACTGCATACTCCGGCGGTTCCTCGATTGTTTTCAGAAGCGCATTCTGCGCCTGAGGATTCATTAAATGCGCATCGGGAACAATGTAAATCTTATAACGGCTGCAATACGGTTTTACTGCTACATCATGGATAACCTGCTCGCGAATTTCATCGATAGTGATTACACCCGGCTTCTCATGGGAAACCATAATAATATCCGGATGATTCTTACCCATGGCTTTTTTACAGGAATCACACTTCTGGCATGGCTCTTCCCCTCCTGCCTCACACTGCAGCGTCATGGCAAAAGTCCCTGCCATAAGCTTCTTACCTGAGCCAGGTTCTCCTGTCAGAATATATGAATGAGAAACCTTACCCGTCTTAATTGCATTTTTCATATGACGTATAATTTCGTCATGCCCGATTATGTTGTTAAATCCTACCATAAAGAATCACCTCTCTTTTTATTACACTTCATTATACCATACTTTTGTTCTCTTTAAAAACTATTTTTGCTGCATATATTTTATATAATTTGCGATTTCTTCCACGCAATCATTCAATTCCACATTTTCAAATATTTTTTCTATGCCGGCTTTCTGAATATTCTCTTCTGAAAAATCCTCCTGATCAGCGAGAAATCTCCTGCAAAGCTCCGCATATCTGGGCTTTTCCTGCATTTTTTCTCTTCCGATTGCCCGAAGAAGACGTTCCCCGTCCTCCACCTCAATATAAACAGGACAAACCGTTTCTTCTCCAAAATGTCCCTTTAATTTCATGTAGGATTCCAGTGTTCCGATCCCCAGATAATCAGCCTCTTGCAGATTTATCTGTCCATCGTCTGCTGTAAAATATCTCCAGATTCCCTCCACTGTAAGATAGCCTCTTTTTTCTATGATACAGCCTTTTTTCTCCATCTGAAAAAAATCGCTGTCTGTCACAAAAAAATATTCTCTTCCATTTTCCTCGCCGCTTCGGATCGGACGCGTAGTATAAAGTACCAGTCTCTTAAGCTTCAGCTCACTTTTTTTCAGAAGACCGGAATAAATTCTATCCTTTCCGGAGGCACTTTTTCCCATAATGTAAAATATTTTTCCCATTTTTATTTTATTTATTCCTTCACTACACAGATTGTCTTATTTGTACGGTCGCAAAGTCCTTCCAGAACAATGCCCTGTTCCATGTATCTTCTCACATTCCGCACGAAAAGTCCAGTAATCTGTTCTCCAGGTGTGATCATCGGGATTCCCGGAGGATAAAGATATGCAAATTCTGCTGAAATTTTCCCTATGCTCTCCTCAAGAGGACAGAATATTACCGGAGAATCCAACGCTTCTGCAATACTCATAACCTGTTTTTTCTCCCCTGTTTTTATATAATTCTGTTCTTCCTTCAAAAAGCTTTCTGTATTTTTTAACGATTCCCGTCTGTCAATCTCTTCAACAGCCTGACAGAGACGCAAAAATCCCTCTTCTGTATCCCCAACAGACGTCATGGCAAGAACGTAATTTTCACATGCCATCTCTGTCTCTATGTGAAATTCCTCTCTTAAAATATCCTGAAGCTCGGTTCCTTTCAACGAACTGTAATATGACGACAAAATAATTTTGGAGCGGTCAAAATCATGTATTCTTGTGTCCCTTCCTGCTTTCGGCGTTACAAGACGAATATATTTGCACTGTTCCAGACGTTTTCTTGTTTTTTCCAGATTCTCTGTATATTTTATAAACATATTTCTGCCGTCTCTCGCCATCTTATCAATGCAGGCGTCCATACTTCCCATCAGAAGATAGGATGGACTGCTGCTCTGATAAATCCCCATAAAGCGGCGGAGCAGATTTCTGTTTACCATATCGCTGCATCTGTGGAGAACTGCAGTCTGCGTAAGAGACGGCAGCGTTTTGTGAAGACTTTGGATTACAAGGTCTGCTCCAAGCTCTGCAGCAGATGTGGGGAAATAATTGGAAAATTTAAAATGTGCGCCGTGAGCCTCATCGACAATAAGAGGGATTCCATGACTGTGCGCTGCATTCGCAATACGCTTTACGTCGGACACCACTCCGTCATAAGTAGGAGATGTGATCAGCACAGCCTGGATTTCCGGATTTTCATCAAGGACAGTTTCCACTCTTGCCGGTGAAATTCCGCCACTTATCCCCAAAACAGGATCTTCTTGTGGATAAATGTAGGACGGAACAAGGTCTCTTATGTACATAGCGTTATAAACTGACTTATGACAGTTTCTTCCTACAAGAATCTGTCCGCCTTTTGACACAGCGGCAGAAACAGCCGCAAGAATGGCAGCCGTACTTCCATTGACGCTGAAAAATGTCTCTTTTACTTCGTACAGCTTTGCCGCTCTCTCCTGTGCTTCCTTTAAAATCTCCCTGGGATGATGAAGGTCATCAAAACCGGAAATCTCCGTAATGTCTTTTTCAAAAAGAAAATCACTATCAACAGACTCCGGATTTCTTTTGTGTCCCGGCATATGAAACGGATAATTCCCTGTATCTGCAAGGCTCTCTAATTTCCTGTACAATTTTTCCATAATTCTGCTGCTCCCACTTTCTTTATAAATTATACTTTAAATCTGTATCCAACTCCCCATATTGTTTCAATATACTGCGGCTTGGCCGTGTTAAATTCAATTTTTTCCCGGATTTTCTTAATATGAACCGTAACTGTGGCAATATCTCCCACAGATTCCATATCCCAGATTTCCCGGAACAGCTCCTCTTTTGTAAATACTCTGTTTGGATTTTCTGCAAGGAAGGTAAGAAGGTCATACTCCTTTGTTGTAAAGGCAGTCTCCTCTCCGTTTACCCATACGCGTCTTGCTGTTTTATCAATTTTGATACCTCTGATTTCTATTACGTCATTTTTCTGTACATTAGAACCAATGAGACGATTATAACGCTCCATATGTGCCTTTACTCTCGCCACGAGCTCGCTCGGGCTGAACGGCTTTGTCATATAGTCATCTGCGCCAAGTCCAAGACCCCTTATCTTATCAATATCATCTTTTTTGGCAGAAACCATAATAATCGGTGTGTTTTTTACCTGACGAACCTGACGGCAAATGTCAAAGCCGTCCACCTCAGGAAGCATCAAGTCCAGAATGATCAAATCAAATTCCTCATTTAATGCTTTTGCAAGTCCTAAATCTCCTCTGTTTGCAATCTCTACATCAAATCCTGAAAGCTCCAGATAATCTTTCTCAAGGTCAGCAATTGCCTCCTCGTCTTCTACTATCAATATTTTACTCATTTTACAGGTCCCTCCTGATATTTTCTGAGGACAAAATACATAATCGTTCCTATACCCAGCCGGCTTGTTGCCCATACTTTTCCGCCGTGATCTTCCATAATTTTCTTCACAATGGAAAGACCGATTCCACTTCCCCCTTTTGAAGAATTTCTGGATACATCTGTGCGGTAAAAACGATCAAAAATATACGCTATGTCCTTTGCCCCGATTCCTTTTCCGTTATCTTCAATTTCAATCTGGATAAAATCACCCACATCTTTTACACGAATCTGAATAATCCCTTTTGGCTTGTCCATATACTTAATGGCATTCCCGATAATATTATGAATGACACGGCGAATCTGTTCTCCATCTGCAATTACCTGCACATCGCCTTCCACATAATTGGCATATACAAGCTCAATCCCTCGTGTCTCAAGTTCAAGCCCTATCTCCTCCGCACAGTCTCCGAAATAATCCTCCACATTCAGCTTACTGAATGTATAGGGAATGCGGTTTGTATCTATCTTGGAATAGAAAGTAAGCTCATTTATAAGGTGATCCATCTCATTTGTTTTATTATAAATGGTTTTTACATATCGTTCCATCTTCTCCGGTGTGTCTGCAACGCCATCCATAATTCCTTCCACATATCCCTTTACTGCTGTGATTGGAGTTTTCAGATCGTGGGAAATATTACTGATAAGCTCTTTGTTCTCTTTATCCAGAATAATCTTTTCCTCTGCCGACTCCTTCAGCCGGATACGCATATCTTCGAAATCCTGAAAAAGCTCTGCAAATTCATCATTTCCCTCCACATCGAGGACAAAGTCCAAATTTCCCTCTTTAATATTTCTGGTAGCTTTTTTCAGTTTCAAAAGCGGAGCTGCAATGCTTCTGTAAATCCAAAGACCTACAGACAGGGCAGTACATACAAGGATAATGGAAGCTGTCAAAAACAAATCTTTCGTCATTACGCGTATCTGCATGACTCCATCTGAAACCTCAGCTATAGAAAGCTCATAAGTACCCTCAGACAAGGCAGCTTCCTCCCGTTCGGATGCCCTGTTTGCCTGTGAATATCCGAAACCATACAAGGTTGCTGCAAACAGGAGCAGAGGAACCAGTATAATCATAACAAACCCTACGATAATTCTTGTTTTCAGTTTCATTCTGTTCTCCGTTCTGTTTTGATTTCTGTTCTTATTTGACATTATATCATAAACAAAACCATTCATCTCTAAATTTTCTATTAACAAAGCGCGCTGCAAAAAACGTCTGAATGGAAAAAATGAGCCCGCATAAATGCCGGCTCATTCCCGTTATTTTTCTTATAAGTATTTTTTCAGATCTTCCACTTTGTCAAGATGCTCCCACGGAAGATCTACATCTGTACGTCCGAAGTGTCCGTACGCTGCTGTCTGTTTGTAAATCGGACGGCGGAGATCAAGCATTTTAATAATTCCTGCCGGACGAAGATCAAAGTTCTCACGAACAATTTCCACAAGTTTTGTCTCCGGAAGTTTTCCTGTTCCAAATGTTTCTACATTGATAGATGTAGGATGTGCCACACCAATCGCATAGGAAAGCTGGATTTCACATTTGTCTGCAAGTCCTGCTGCCACAATGTTTTTCGCAACATAACGTGCTGCGTAAGCTGCTGAACGGTCAACTTTTGTACAGTCTTTTCCGGAGAAAGCACCTCCGCCGTGACGTCCGTATCCGCCATAGCTGTCTACAATAATCTTACGTCCTGTAAGACCGCTGTCACCGTGAGGTCCGCCAATTACGAAACGGCCAGTCGGATTGATGAAATATTTTGTATTTTCATCTACCATTTCTGCCGGGATGATTTCATCAAAAACATATTTTTTAATATCCTCATGAATCTGTTCCTGTGTCACATCCGGATCGTGCTGAGTGGAGCATACTACCGCGTCAATACGGAATGGTTTTCCCTCTTCATTGTACTCTACTGTTACCTGTGTTTTTCCGTCCGGACGAAGGTAGGAAAGTGTTCCGTCCTTACGAACCTTTGTGAGCTGGTAAGCAAGCTTATGAGCCATATTGATTGCATAAGGCATATACTCTTCTGTCTCATTGGAAGCATAGCCGAACTGGATTCCCTGATCTCCTGCTCCGATAGCATCAATTTCTTCTTCTCCCATTTTTGCCTCCAGAGCTTTATCTACTCCGAGAGCAATATCTGCTGACTGCTCATCAATGGCAGTAATTACTCCACATGTATCTGCGTCAAAGCCGTATTTTCCTCTTGTGTAGCCGATTTCACGTACCGTATCTCTTACGATTTTCTGAATATCTACATAGGCTTTTGTTGTAATCTCTCCCATAACAAGCACAAGACCTGTTGTTGTTGCTGTTTCACATGCTACACGGCTCATCGGATCCTGCTCAATTAATGCGTCAAGAATGGCGTCGGAAATAGCGTCGCACATTTTGTCCGGATGTCCCTCTGTTACTGATTCTGAAGTAAATAAAATTTTCTCCATTTTTTCTCCTTTAGTATTTGTAATATTGATTTGCTGGTAACATTTATATCAAAAAAACAGCCCGAATAATCGGACTGTTCAAAGTTTCATAAACAATCCTCTTATTGTTCGATTTCTCGCTCAGGCTGGCACCTTCCTGCTTTCTCAGGGGTTGCCGTGGCTTCCCGGGTCCTTTGTACCTCCACCACTCTGAATAAAAGGCTATTTTTCTAATATCATCTCAGCCAACACGAAGACGGAATTTTGTAATTTCCTTCTCGTTTGACACTTTTTCAATTTCTGCTCCGAGACTTCTCAGTTTCTCTTCAAAATTCTCGTAGCCTCTCTGGATATATACAATATCGTCTACGATTGTGAAGCCTTCCGCTGCAAGTCCAGCAATTACAAGCGCTGCTCCTGCACGAAGATCCGGCGCGCTGACTCTTGCTCCTGTCAGCTTCTTCACACCGTCGATTATTGCCGTATTTCCTTCCACCTTAATATTTGCTCCCATTCTGGAAAGCTCATCTGCATATTTAAAGCGGTTTTCAAAAATACTCTCCGTTACAATACTTGTTCCCTCTGCCAATGCTAAAGTAACAGCAATCTGCGGCTGCATATCCGTAGGATAACCGGGATATGGAAGTGTCTTTACATTTGTACGGCGAAGCTCTTTTCCTGCACGAACACGTACCGCATCATCAAATTCTTCTACTTCACAACCGATTTCTTCAAGCTTCGCAGTCGTTGCCTCAAGATGCTTCGGAATAACATTTCGAACGGTAATATCTCCGCCTGTTGCTGCAGCTGCAAACATAAAGGTTCCTGCTTCAATCTGATCCGGAATAATAGAATATTCTGTTTTATGAAGCTTCTCAACGCCTTTGATACGAATCACATCTGTTCCGGCACCCTTGATATTAGCTCCCATACTGTTCAGGAAGTTTGCGACATCTACTACATGCGGCTCTCTCGCTGCATTTTCAATGATTGTTCTTCCCGGTGCAAGTGATGCAGCCATCATAATATTGATCGTAGCACCAACTGAAACCACATCAAGGAAAATATGGCTGCCATGAAGATTGTCAGCCTTTGCCACAATCGCTCCATGAAAAATATCCACATTTGCTCCAAGAGCACGGAATCCTTTTAAATGCTGGTCAATAGGACGGCTTCCAATGTTGCAGCCTCCCGGCAGCGGAACTTCCGCATGTTTATATTTTCCAAGCAATGCTCCCAGAAGATAGTAGGAAGCACGGATTTTTTTGATATATTCATAATCCACGCTTATGTCGCTGATTGTTGAACCATTAATTTTAACAGTTGATTTATTGATACGCTCCACCTGAGCTCCAATTCCGGAGATTGCCTCAAGCAAAACATTTATATCTCTTACGTCAGGCAGATTCTCAATAAGGATTGTCTCATCCGTCATGATTGCCGCCGCAAGAATTGCCAGAGCTGCATTTTTCGCTCCTGCAATATCCACTTCGCCAACAAGCGGATTTCCACCTTTGATTATATACTGTTCCATAACACACCTCTATTTTTTTCGCTCCACGAGCAGAAAGGATTTATCGGATTTACAATTTTCTTCTGTCTTTTCGAAAGTCAATTTTATATTATATCATAAAATCTCAATTTGTAAACAAAAATATTTATAAACCCTGGATTCCCTCTTTCCCGAGAGCATCCAGAACAGCCCGGATTCCCTCTTCCAGACTCCTTCCTTCTTCATCTACCACAATATCTGCATACTTCTCATAAAGCGGAACTCTCTCCTCATATAAATCGAGAAGCGTCTGTCCTTCCTCCAGCACAACACCTCTGCCTTTTAAGTTTCCAAGGCGTTTTCTGATGGCCTGATACGACAGCTTAAGATATACTACTTTTCCCACAGATTTCAGATGACGCATTGCCTCATCACAGTAAACAACGCTTCCTCCTGTGGCAATTACGGTATCCTGCACTTCAATGGACGCATTTACTCTGTTTTCAATTTTTTTAAATCCTTCGATTCCATCTTCCTCTATAATACAGGAAAGTTTTCTCTTTTCCTGCTTCTGTATGAGAAGATCCGAATCTAAAAACTGGTATCCCAGAATCTTGGCAAGGACAACTCCAAGTGTGCTTTTTCCAACTCCGGGCATTCCTATCAATGTTATATTATTCATCTGATTTTTGTCCTTTTTTCTTTTGTATTTTAACACATTTTGCAGAAAACCGCAATCCCGGCGCTATTTTCCGGACTTCTTTGCTTTTTTATTTTTTTTCTTCACGCTGTATCCAAATGTTCCCAACCTTTTTCCTGTTGCCAGGTACTCTCCATGAGAATATACAAGAAGACGCGCATCGTTTAAATGGAATTTTTTATTGTGGTCCATAAACTCCTCTTCTGCATGAACGGCAAGAACATCTGCCAAAAACATGTGATGGGAGCCAAGCTCCCTGATTTCTTTCACCCTGCATTCAATACATACAGGCGATTCCTTTATCATCGGAGCTGAGACAAACTCCGCCTTCTCTTTTGTAAGATTCATCTCTTTAAACTTGTCAACGTCTCTTCCGGAACGTACACCACAGTAATCTGTGGCAAACGCAAGCTTTTCCGTTGTAAGATTGATTACAAATTCCCCTGTTTTTTTTATCATATCATAAGAATAACGTGAGGGGCGGACAGAAATGGATACCATAGGCGGGTTTGTACATACGGTTCCCGCCCATGCCACTGTAATAATATTATCCTTTCCTTCCCCATCTGTTACGCTTACCATTACTGCCGGAAGGGGATACAGCATATTTCCCGGCTTCCATGTCTGTTTTGACATCTTTTTCTCCTGTTCCTTATGCAAAATCACTCTGCAGAATCTGCGCTGCTTCCATCATTGCCGGAATCAGCTGTTTCTTTCTTGAAACTACGCCTTTCAGGTGGAAGGTTCCGTCCTCAGGCGCCTGATGAAAAGCGAGCTCTGCCATCTCTCTGCTTCCGTCCCCATAGTAAAGAAGCTCTGTGGATTCGTCCATAATATTTGTCAGCATAAAATACACTCTTGAAATATTGTGGCGTCCGCATTCGCTTACAAGGAAGGGCAGCAGTTTTTCTTTTATCTCAAGAAGCTCCTCACTGTCCATTGAGCTTATCTGTCCAACCCCAAATGTAATTTCACCTTCTGCAATAAACTTCTTATAATCCTGATAGAAAATTTCCTCCGGAGCCTTATCTTTTAAGTTGCTTCCTGCTTTGAACATTTCTCTCGCAAAATCCTCAATGTCAATATCTGCAATTAAAGCCAGTGCTCCTGCTGCCATTTTATCCTGAAGAGTACAAGTCGGAGAACGGAACATAAGTGTATCAGAAATAATAGCTGCGCAGAGAAGCCCTGCAATCGTCTGCGGAATCTCAAGTCTCTGTTCCCCGTAAAGCTGATACATAATCGTTCCTGTACATCCCACCGGCTGATTGCGGAAAGAAATCGGTTTCATTGTCTCAAGAGAGCCCAGTTTATGGTGGTCAATAATCTCAAGAATTTCCGCTTTTTCGATATTTTCCACTGCCTGATCCTTCTCATTATGGTCTACAAGAATTACTTTCTTTCTGTGCATATCAAGAAAGTTTCGTCTTGAGATCGTGCCGATACATCTTCCTCTTTTATCAATAACAGGAAACGCACGATGACGGTTTTTAATCATTACATCCTGAATATCATCTGTGTAATCTTCTGTGCTGAATGTCACAAGATTATCTGTTTTCATGACATACCGGATTGGAATACTCTGGTTGATCAGCCTTGCAATGGTAAACGTGTCATAGTGTGACATAATAATTACGATGTTTTTTTCATGTGCAAGCTTAATGACTTTTTCTGTTACCTGGATTCCAAGCCCTACAATAATACAGCTTACATTCTGATTAATCGCCTCGAGATGGTCTTCCTCACGGTCGCCCATGATTACCATATCGTCTTCCTCTATATAAGTTTTCATCATTTCCGGATTTGCAGTTGCCACAAGAACCTTGCCTTTCACAAAATAGGCATGTTCATTTCCCTCTATCACAGTTCCTTCTATGGTTTCCGCAATACGCCTGTACTGCGTTCTCGCAGTGGAGAGAAGATAGCTGTCTGTCTTATCCATATAGGTTTTTGCAATATCCCCGATGGTAATAAGCCCTTCAAGCTTCCCGTCCTTATCCCTTATTGGCAGGGAAACAATGCTGTTCTGCTGCATCATTTCCCAGGCATTTTTCAAGGACATACTTTTATCTGCCTCAGGACTCATGCGTATGTCCATATCTTTTACCTGCGTACCGATATTTGTAATATATCCCGGAGGGTGAACTCCAAAACGGTTCAGAACAAACTGAGTTTCCTCGTTAATCTGTCCCGCTCTTTTCGGAATATATTTTCCACTTTGTGTGGTTCTGTTTTTAATATCTGCATAAGCAATGGCAGAGCATATGGAATCCGTATCCGGGTTCTTGTGCCCGATCACAAATATTCTTTCCTGATTGCGCATTCGCAGCCCTCCTTTTTTCTTTTATTATAATTTAATATTGGCAAAAAGAGAGCCCAGTGACGTAGTTGCTTCCTCTCCGGAATCCGGCAGTTCCACAACCTCTTCCTCAATTTCCTTTGCCATCATATCTGATGCCTCTTTAATACTGAGACTGATTTTTCCATCTTTAATTCCTGTTACCTTTACTTTTACCTTATCACCGACAGAAAGCACCTCTGAAGGCTTTTTAATTCTCTTTTCACAAATCTGTGAAATATGCACAAGCCCGGAAAGTCCGTTTCCAAGATTTACAAACGCTCCGTATGTCTGTAAACTCTCTACAATTCCCTCTGTAATCAGTCCGATCTCCAGATTGGAAACTTTATTTTTTCTTTCTTCCTCTGCTTTTTCTCTTAAAATCTCTCTTGCAGAAAGGATCAGACGTTTTTCTTCTTTCTCTACATCAAATACCTGAACCTGAATCGGACGGTTCAAATACTCGTTTGTATCCTCCACATACTGAAGAGAAAGCTTTGACGCAGGAATAAAGCCTCTTACTCCTTCCACATAAGCAACAACACCGCCATTTACCACACCTTTTACTACAACATCAAGAACCTCTTTTGATTCTTTTAGTTCCTGAAGCTTATCCCATGCAAGTACATCAGCTGCTGAGACTCTGGAAAGCAGAATGTTTCCATGTCCGTCATCTCTTCTGATAACAGTAGCAGAAACCTCGTCTCCCACGTGAACTTCATCTTTAATACAGAACCCGGGTTCTCTGCTGTATTCCTCTGCCGGAATGATTCCTTCTGCATAATATTTTAAATCGAGAATTACTTCTTTTTCGTCCGCACTGATTACTGTTCCAGTAAGAATATCACCCTCTTCAATTTTTTTAAAGGAAGCCTCCAGTTCTGCTTCGTAATCTTTCATCGTCTCTGCCATTTTAACCAACTCCTCGTTTTTTATTTATGGTGATTATAGCATATCCTTTTGAGAAATGGAAATAATTATGTTATACTATAGGTGGCAGAAAAAACTGCCTCTATAATCCAAAAAGAAAGAATATGCCTATGAAACAAAAATCTGTACCATTGGAGGATTTCAAGGAAATCAATGACTGGGACACTGTGATTTTCCTTTATAAATCTGCCCTAAAACAAATTCAGACAAAAATTGATATTTTAAATGATGAATTTCAGAACCGACACAAATATAATCCCATTGAGCATGTGAAAGCCCGTATCAAAACACCGGAAAGCATCGTAAAAAAACTGAAACGCTACAATTATGAATCCAGTGTGGAAAATATGGTCCTTTATATCAACGATATTGCAGGCATCCGTATCACCTGCTCTTTTACGTCCGATATTTACAGAATTGCAGATATGATTGCAAACCAAAATGATCTGACCGTTCTCTCTGTACAGGATTATATTAAAAGTCCAAAAAAAAGCGGCTACAGAAGCTATCATATGCTTGTAACCGTTCCTGTTTTTCTTTCTGATGTAGTTGTTGACACAAAAGTGGAAATCCAGATCCGCACAGTAGCACAGGATTTCTGGGCGACTCTGGAACATAAAATGCACTATAAATTTGAGGGCGAAGGACCTGATTATATTTCCAGAGAGTTGCGGGAATGTGCAGGTTTTGTCACTCTTCTTGACGAAAAAATGGAACAGCTTAATATAGAAATTCAAAAATATGGAGACAAACAGAATAAATCCTGATAAAACGAGGAGTGCCCCGGCAGTGGTTTACCGGGGCATTATTATGAAAAAACTGTTTGTGTAATGATAATCATTACAATTTCAACCGTAGCAGTTCTTTCGAACTGTTTTTATCATAGCAAATATTTATGAACAAAATATGAACACGCAGTGAACTTTTGTCTTATTTGCACATTTTCACAGTATTTTTCCTTGTATTTTTATAAGTTATACCAATTTATATCTTTATTCATCTCACAAGATATATGGATTTCGTATATTTTCCATCTTAACCAAGAATACTTTTTGCGAAATCAATCACTTTTTGAACAATTCCTTTAACTTCTTCCTTTCCAATGCCCAGACTTTCCATTTTATCATACACACTCTCAATTTGCGTACGAAGAGTCTCTGCATCTACATCTACAGCAAGCACTTTCTGTGCCACATTTACAATCGCGTCCTTCTCACTGTCTGTAATACTGATTCCAAGTACTTCAGAAGCCATATCCACACCACTTTCAATCTGATCACCTGTAATCTGCTGCTGATCAATCAACTCCTTGACATAAACAATAATATCTGCCACCTGTCCTGGATCAGACAAAAGATTATCCACATTCTCCATAATAATTTCTTCTGCCTGGCTTCCTGCAGTATCCGCTGCCATAGATGTGACAGGGGCACAGAAAAGAACTGCCGCTGATACAATTGCTGCTGTTAATTTTTTTATTTTTTTCATCATCGTATAAACCTCCTGTTTTCTGCTTTCTTTAAAACAGCTCCCAGTATAACATATATTTCCTCACTGTCTGTAAAATTTATATAAAAGGTTTCTAATCATTTTCTTTAAATCCTGCCTTATGTCCTGTTTTTCAGCTCTTATTCATAAAACATTCAACATTCGTTCATGATTTTTTCACATGTTACACATGATTCCATCATATTTATTGGATATACTAACATCATAAAAATAATACAGCCAACATTATTTTTATAAAATTTCTTTTTCATATGTTGATTGCTCCCAAGCAATCAACTCTCCTTCCTTTTAAAACTATAAACGTAAAAAAAAGTATCCGACTAGCCACCGGATACTTTTTTGTTATCATTTTCTCTTTTTATCAAACGCATTCGCAAGACTTGCGAATTCCGCAAGCGTCAGTGCTTCTCCCCGAATATTCAGAGGAATGCCGCACTCGTTTAATACCTCTTCAATTTCTTCCCTGGAATAGGAAAGCTCCTGAGAATTTTTAAGACCATTTACAAGCGTTTTTCTTCTCTGATTAAAGGAAGCCCGTATAATGCGAAACATGAGCTTTTCATCAGATACTTCAACCGGAGGCTTTTCATATCGTTCCAGGCGAATCACTGCGCTTCCTACTTTAGGTCTTGGCATAAAGCAGTTTGGCGGCACATTTGCAACGATTTCCGGTTTTGCATAATACTGGACAGCCAGGGACAGCGCACCATAATCTTTTGTTCCCGGTCCCACCTGCATTCTGTCTGCTACTTCCTTTTGTACCATGATAGTAATCGAATCAATAGGTACCTGATTTTCAAACAATCCCATAATAATAGGCGTTGTAATATAATATGGCAGATTTGCTACCACCTTTATGGGCTTTCCACCATTTTTCTCTAATGCCAGTTTTCGAATATCCACTTTCAGAATATCGTCATTGATCACCGTTACATTATCCCAGTCTTTCAAGGTATCCTTCAGAATAGGAATCAGCGTGTTGTCAATTTCTACTGCCGCTACCTCTCTTGCATACTCTGCAAGATACTGAGTCATCGTTCCAATTCCAGGTCCGATTTCCAACACAAAATCATCTTTTGATATTTGAGAGGCTGCAATGATTTTCTCCAGCACATGGGTATCGATCAGAAAATTCTGACCGAACCTTTTCTGGAATGCAAAGTTATACTTTTGAAGAACTTCAATGGTGTATTTTGGGTTTCCCAGATAAGGTCCGGCCATAATTCACACTTCCTTTTTGATTTTATAATTTTTATTTACCGCTGAAATCTTTTTCATACAGTACAATATATCCGTCCCTGTCCATTCGTTTTTTGGACGTATTTTTCTTAAACAGACGTCCTCCCTGAGATTTGCTGATTGCTGCATCAATCAGATTCTTCACCGCACCAATATTCATTGGCTCGTCCTCCTTCTGATTGATTCCTATAAGATTATAAAGGGCAAGCATTCCCATATTATCAATTTTGTATCCATTTTCTTTTGCGTAAACTTTTGCAAAATTTGCAAGCTCATCATTTGTGAATACAGGGATATTAATGACAGAGGTAAATTTTTTTGCAAGTTTCGGGTATCTTGCAAGCATTTTTCTCATGCCTATTTTTTCATCCTCCAGGATTACAGTAAGACCTTCTGTCTCCTCTTCCATAATCTGATTCAACTGCTCTGCAGTTTCCTGGTCAAGCTGATTTGCATCTTCTATGACGAAGAAACCTCCAGACAGTTTTTTCATAATTTTTCGAAGATCTTTTCCGTTAATCTGTTCTGCAAAAATATATGCCACATTTGCAGCTTCCAGATTCAGTTCTTTACATACTGCAGGAATCAGGCTTGAAATCAGTCTTGTTTTTCCTGTTTCTCTTCCGCCCATCACTACAATATTTCCTGTTTTCGATGTTTTGTCTGCCGCAGCAAGCTGAGCATCGAGAAGCGCCTCAAGAAGCTGCTCTTTCATTCCCGGTATCTTAATAAAATATGTAAACAGCTTTTTCTCTTCATCTCTCAGCTCCTTTTCTCTCGGAACAATTTTGAGTGCATCTGTTTCTTCTTCCATATTCATGGAATCAATAAAACGTTCCAGTTCCTCCTCTTCTGAGAGAAGTTCCTCATCAAGAGCCGGCTCGTCTTCCCGGGAGCGCATAGATTCCGGAAGGATTTCTTCTGGAATTTCTTCCTCTTCCTCGCTAAAGTCATGGAAAATTTCCTCTTCTTCCTGAATATCGTCTCCGAAAACATCGCCAAGAATATCCTCGTCTTCCGTTTCCTCTTCGTCTGCTGTAAACCGACTGTCAATAATATCTTCTGATTCCAAATCCGGGATTTCTGTTTTTTCTTCTTTTTTTGACGGTGACATATCGAACGGAAGCTTTATTTCAACCTCTTCTTTCTGCGCTGCAGACGGCCCCTTCATAAACTCCTGCTCTGCCTGTCTTAGATCTTCTTCGGAAAAGATTTCCTCCTCCAAATCGTCCATTGTCAAATCTGCAACCTGCTCAGATTTTTCCTCTTCTTCCCGATGATTTTTCCGAATTTCCGGAGTCTCCTTTTCCTCTGGAATATCAATTCCCTGTGCAGAAGCTGCTGCAAGAATCGTATCTTCCAGATTAAAATCAAAATCAGCTTTATCTTCAAACGGTTTCGCCTCAACTTCAGGAGCTTCCTTCGGCATCATATTTCTCATGGATCTTGGAATATTAAGTTCCGGCATTTTAATTGTCTGAGAAAAATCAAAAGAAGGCTCTTTCGCAGAAGCTTCTTCCTGTTTTTCTGAAATTGTTTCTTCCGGTTCTGTTTTCTTTTCTGTTTTCTTCGTTTTTTCAAACTCTTCTTCCAGTTCCGGAACCTTATCGTACTCCTCCTCTGAAGACGGAGTTTTCAGCATTTCCTTCTGTTCTTCCTCTGGATTTTCTTCTTCCTCTTCATCAAACTCATCATAAGATGTACGTTTTGCCCGGAAAATATCACGAATACCTTTTGAAATTTTCTCCTGAAGAGTCTCTGCACCTTCCAGATCTTTGTCGTTCCGAATCTGTATACTTTCAATCTCAGGCTTTTCCGGTTCAGGCGCAGGCTTTTCTTCCTGTTTTTCCATATTTTCCTTTAATGCCTTTGCCTCTTCCGGTTTCAGGAGTTTTGGAATAAACTGTTTTTCGTATTTTTCCTTCTCTGCTCCTGTGAGAAGTCCCATACGCATTTTCAGGTCAAGCGCCTTCATAACATAGGTACCTTCATTAAACCAGAGAATCAGTTCGTCACAGATTTCCAGACATTTTTCTTTATTGCCTGCTTTATAATAAAGCTTGGCCAGCTCATATGTCCATTTTTCTGTAAATTCTTTTTCTTTATATTCCTCAAGAACTGCAATCTGCTCATTGAGAGATGCCTTCTTTGCACGGAGTATCTTATATTTCAGAACATACCTTGTATTATCATTTGGAGCAATTTCTTTAAACTCTTCAAAATATTCCATTGCCTCCTCAATATCTCCCATTTTCAGGGAAATTTCTATGAGACGATAAAGAATATTTTTTCCGATTGGCGCTTTATGGTAAGCAAGAAGGAAAATTTCACGGCTGTCGTTATATCTCTTATTTGCTGCATAAATTTCTCCCACAACACATAAGGTTCTCACGTTTTTCACACGCCGCCAGTCAATACTGTCAACAACTTCCATCGCGCCCTTATAATCTTTTTTTTCAACTAAGTTATTAATTTCTTCAAGCTTGATTCGAAATTCTTCTTTATCCAAAATTTTCACCAACTTTCCATAGTTACGTGTAGTTTAACATATGCTTATATACTTGTCAAAATACTTTCTGCTGATTTTTTACAGTTCCCTTCTCAACATAAAATACTCTGTTGATCTCAAACTGATGGCTGACAAAATCATCAAGACCTGTGCAGGTAATCATCGTCTGTATATCATGAATACTTTCCAGAAGATATGTCTGCCTGCTGCTGTCAAGTTCAGAAAGAACGTCATCAAGAAGAAGAACCGGCGTATCTTTGATCCTCTTTTTCACAAGATAAATTTCAGAAAGTTTCATGGAAAGAGCCGCGGTTCGCTGCTGCCCCTGAGAACCGAATTTCCGTATGTCAATTCCATTTACCATAACACACATATCGTCCCTGTGAGGTCCTGTGGAAGAGAGCTTCATTCTTATGTCCCTCTCTCTGTTTTTCAGAAGCGCCTCCTCAAAGAACGCACTTTCTGTATTTGGTTCATATACAACCTCTATTTCTTCCATGCCGCCGGTTAAATTTTTATGTATTTCATGAACAATTTCATTTAATTCTTCGATAAATTCTTTTCTCTTCTCAATAATTTTTTTTCCGTAGCCGGCCATCTGCATATCCCACACTTCAAGAGTTCCTTTAAGCTCAGGCTGCTTATGTAAATCCTTTAACAGACGGTTTCTCTGATTTACAATGTGATTATATGCCGCCAGATCGGACAGATAAATATTATCAAGTTGACATAATTCCAAGTCCAGGAATCTCCGCCTCTCTGCAGGTCCGTTTTTTATAATATTTAAATCTTCGGGGGAGAAAAACACAAGATTTACCACCCCCAGAAGCTCTCTGGCTTTTTTTATTGGAATGCCGTTAATTGCCACACCCTTTGCCCTGTTTTTTTTCAGATGCATATCAATTTTATATGATACACCTTCTTTTTTTACCATCATGCGAATGTGGGATTCCTCCTGCTGAAAACGGATCATCTCCTTATCCTTACTTCCTTTATGAGATTTACTCGTTCCGCAGAGGTAGACTGCTTCCAGAATATTTGTCTTTCCCTGTGCGTTATTCCCATAAAATATATTCGTTCCTCTGTCGAATTTCAGCTCCAGCGAATCGTAATTACGGAAATCCTTTAACTGAATGGATTCAATATACATTCCTTCACCTGATCACTTTAATATCCTGCCCATTGTAGGAAATCACATCGCCTTCCACGATTTTTTTCCCCCGGCGAAGTTCTGTCTCCCCGTTTACTTTCACAAGTCCGTCAGTTATCACATATTTTGCTTCTACGCCGTCCTCTACAACACCTGCAAGCTTTAATATCTGCCCCAGTTTTATAAATTCATCTCTTATTTTTACTTCCATTTTCCAATCTCCTTATCTTGCCTGGTTCTGATTAATATTTACAGGAAGGATCAGGTACGTATAATTTTCCTCATCATCTCTGATAAAGCACGGAGCTTTTGGATTTACAAGATAAATATTGATCATCTCATCATCAATTACTTTCAGCGCATCAATCAAAAACTTGGGATTAAATCCAATGAGAATATCCTTACCTTCTTTCTCTATATCAATCTCTTCATTCATAGAACCCATAGCAGAATCTATTTTCAGTTCCATGTTGTTGTCTGTAATATGAATAATAATCGGCTTTTTATCTCCCTCTCTTACAAGAAGAGTCGCTCTGTCGATACAGTCAAGAAACTCTTTTTTGTTTATGGAAAGTTTTGTTTCATAATCGCTGGAAAGCATTTGTTCAATACGGAAATATTCTCCCTCAATCAGACGGGAAACAACCATAGTCTGGTCAAATTCAAACAGAATATGATTTTTGGTAAAGAAAATGCTTACCATATCGTCCATTTCACCGGAAAGAATTTTGCTGATTTCATTTAATGTCTTTCCAGGAACGACAACCTTACGATCAGAATACGTTCTCTTTAACGGCATTTTTCGAATCGCAATACGGTGTCCGTCAAGTGATACAACTTTCAGACAATTATCCTTAATTTCAAACAGTTCACCTGTCATTAATTTGTTATTCTCATTAACTGCAATAGAGAATATTGTCTGACGAATCATTTCTTTTAATGTGTACTGAGAGAGAGTTAAAGATTCTTCTCTTTCAATCAGTGGGAGATAAGCAAAGTCTTCGCCTGATTTTCCAGGAATATTAAACTTCGATTTTTCACAGGTGATGGTGGCAGTAAATTTATCATCTGTTTTAATAGTAACATCATTGTCAGGAAGTCTTCTGATAATTTCATAGAAGATTTTTGCATCTAATGCCACCATTCCTTTTTCTGCAATCGTTCCATTAACAATGGTTTCGATTCCAAGTTCCATATCGTTGGTAGTAAATTTAATCTGATTTGTTGTTGCATCTATTAAAATACATTCAAGAATAGGCATTGTTGTTTTTGATGGTACTGCTTTTAAGGAAATGCTTACGCTTTTTAAAAGACTGTTTTTGGAACAGATAATTTTCATAATGTGTATAACTCCCTTCTTGTTTGATGTGGTTTGTTTATAAATAATATTTAAGAAGAAATCCGTCGTAACCGCCGTAGGGGGTGTGAATTTGTGAAAAACTCACTTGAACCCAGTAAATACAAGGAGTTCGAGTTGGGATAACTTCGTGTAAAGGTTTGGTTAAAGTGTGTGAATAAGTTGTGCACAACCGAAAGTGGATTTTTTGCCGTAAAAGTTATGCACATTAATACACATAGAATCAACATCTAATCAACAGCTTATACACCCTTTATGTGGAAAACTTTTTTAACCTTGTGGATTAATCTTTTTGTTTAATATATCAATTGTGTTTTTCAGGTTATCGTCGGTGATGATTTCCTTTTCAATTTTATCGATACCATGCATTACTGTTGTATGATCACGGTTTCCAAGGCATTTTCCTATATTTTTAAGTGGAGTGGAGATAATTTCCCTGCAAAGATACATGGCAATCTGCCGGGGAACTACAATTTTGGAATTTCGTTTGTTTCCGCTTAAATCATTTACAGTTACGCCGAAATGTTCTGCGACAACGGAAATAATATATTCCGGAGTAATTACCTTTTTTTCATCCGGAGAAATAATATCTTTTAATGCCTGTTCTGCAAGCTCAAGAGTCACGTCCTTTTTTTCCAGTTTGGCAAAAGCCATAACTTTATTAAAAGCACCCTCCAGTTCCCGGATGTTTGATTTAATGTTTGTTGCAATATATTTGATTACGTCTTCGCTGATATTGTAACCGTCCATTTCTTCTTTTTTATGTAGAATTGCCATTCTTGTTTCATAATCAGGAAGTGTAATATCAGCAATCAGACCCCATTCAAATCTTGAACGGAATCTTTCTTCCAGAATTTCCATATCTTTCGGTGGCTTATCAGAGGAAATAATAATCTGTTTTTTTGCACTGTGAAGGCTGTTGAAGGTATGGAAAAATTCCTCCTGTGTAGATTCCTTTCCTATAATAAACTGAATATCGTCAACCAGGAGAACATCAATATTTCTGTATTTTTCACGGAATTTTGTCATTGCAGTGTTGTTTCCGTTTCGAATTGTTTCAATCAGTTCGTTTGTAAATTCCTCACTTGTTACATAGAGCACCTTGCTGTTTTCGTCATGTTCCAGAATAAAGTGAGCAATGGAATGCATTAAGTGTGTTTTTCCAAGGCCGGCTCCTCCGTAAATAAAAAGAGGATTGTAAGTATCCCCCGGAGATTCCGCAACTGCAAGGGCAGCAGCCTGGGCAAATTTGTTATTGCTTCCTACAATAAAGGTATCAAATGTATATTTTGGATTTAAGTGAGCCTCCTCATAACGGGAGTCAAGTACACGTTCGTCATATGTAGGAATTTCCTTGTCCGGAACTTCGTCTTCAGGGATAAAACGGACTTCACATTCGTCAAGTCCGGTTACAACGCTGATCGTTACCTGAAGAGGAAGTTTGTATTTGTTGCTGATATAGCTCAGTCCAAGACCTGCAAGCTCAGAAGGTACAATGATAGTAACCACATTGTTTTCAGCAGTATAAACCTTCAGGGGCTTGAGCCAGGTATTGAAAGGAACTTCTGAAATCTGATATTCTTTTTTCAGAGTTTGAAGAATTTCTTCCCAATTATCCATTACTATGTTCATTTTTGTCTCTCCTGGTTTATTTTCCATCTAATTTCTTCTATATATAAAGGATTCTATATAGAAAGCTGCCGGTAGAATCACGTATCGTCTTATAAAAAGACATAAATACCCTTTTATATATTATAATAAATAATTGTTTTGCGCAATGAAAAACAGCAAAAGTTTTCAACATTTTAAATGTGGATTAGTGTGGAAAAGTGTGGATAGAGCAAAATCAGTTACCATAAGCTGGAGGAAGGTGTGGAAAAGTTGAAAAAAAGTGTATAAACTTTTCCACTGTCGAAAAAGCACAAAATAAGGGGAGTTTTTGGAGACAAAAAATAAGAATGGTGGGTAAAAGGTGGATAGTTTCTCTGGTATTCCACAAGTTATCCACAAGTTATCCACAAAATGTGGATAATATTACGTAAACCGGATACGTTATACACATTTTTGTATAGGCAGGATTTTTTCGCTGTTTTCCTGTAAAAATTAACAAATTCTCTTGACGAAACAGGCATTTATGAATATAATTGAAATGATGTTCTAGTATGATAATTTAATTATGGATAATAGATAAAGGAGGTGCTTTACCTATGAAAATGACATTTCAGCCGAAAAAAAGATCAAGAGCGAAAGTTCACGGTTTCAGAGCTCGCATGAGCACAAAGGGTGGACGTAAAGTATTAGCTGCAAGAAGATTAAAAGGAAGAAAGCAATTATCAGCATAAGACCGCATTTATGTGGTCTTTTCTTCTCTTTTTAAAGAAAAAGAAAACTGTTTGAGACAGAAGGAGGATTCGATGAAAAAATCAGAGTCCTTAAAGAAAAATAAAGATTTTCAAATTGTATATCAGCAAGGAACATCGCAGGCAAATCGGTATCTGGTGATGTACGTACTGAAAAATCAGTACATGAAGAATCGTCTGGGAATATCAGTAAGCAAAAAAGTAGGGAACAGTGTGGTACGCCACAGAATCACCAGATTGATAAGAGAAAGCTATCGCTTAAATGAAGAAGAATTTAAAAATGGTTTGGATATTGTAGTGATTGCAAGGCCATCCGCAAAGGGAAGAAGCTTTCAGGAAATAGAAAGTTCTCTTTTGCATGTGTGGAAAAGGCATCACATAACAGGTGAAGACGATGATTAAAAAATTTCTGATTAAAGCAATTAAACTCTATCAAAAGTATTTATCACCGATGAAGAGAACAAAATGTCCTTATATTCCCACATGTTCTCAATATGGATTAGAAGCAATTCAAAAATATGGTGCAATAAAGGGCAGCCTTCTTGCAGTATGGAGAATATTAAGATGTAATCCGTTTTCTCACGGAGGGTATGACCCTGTGCCATAAAAGAGTAGGAAGTAAGAAGGCTTTCAGATTCTAGGAGGAAGTAAAATTGGAGATGATGATTTTAGCTACGAAGAGTGGCACTCCGATTATCGGCCAGGTCGCATCTGTAATGGGATGGATTATGGACGGTATTTACAAAATGCTGGACGGCTTATTCGGCGTTCAGAACCTTGGTCTCTGTATCATTATTTTCAGTATTATTATCTATCTTCTCATGACTCCTCTGCAGATTAAGCAGCAGAAGTTTTCAAAACTCAGTGCATTTATGCAGCCTGAGCTTCAGAAGGTACAGAAAAAATATCAGGGAAAACGTGATCAGATTTCCATGCAGAAAATGAATGAGGAAACACAGGCAATTTATCAGAAATACGGTGTTTCTCCGACAGGCAGCTGTGTGCAGCTTGCAATTCAGTTTCCTATATTGATGGCATTGTGGCAGGTTATTTACAAAATCCCTGCATATGTTGGAAGCGTTAAGGATATTTTTACAGAGGCTGTTTCTCATATTACAGCAGTAAATGGATATACACAGCTTATTCAGAATTTTATTACCGACAATAAAATGACAAGAGTACAGCTTATCATGGACGGAAGTCAGGCAACAAGCAACTCTATCATTGACTTTTTATATGCTTTATCCCCTTCACAGTGGGAGCAGCTTTCTGCGATGGATCAGTTTTCCGGTTTTTCAGGAGTAATTGATACAGCTGCACATGAAATTTCAAAAATGCAGAATTTCTTTGGACTGAATATTGCGGATCAGCCGATGACTTATATTAAGGCGGCATTTACAGGAGGCGCAATTATCCTTGCAATTGCGGCACTTATGATTCCGATTCTTTCATGGGTAACTCAGATGCTTAATATTAAGCTTATGCCGCAGGCAGCACAACAGGATGGAGACCAGAATGCAATGATGAGCTCCATGAAGATGATGAATACTATCATGCCTCTTATGTCAGCTGTGTTCTGTTTCACTTTCCCGGTAGGTCTTGGTATTTACTGGATTTCCAGTGCGGTAGTCCGAAGTGTTCAGCAGCTTTTGATTAATCGTCATATGGATAGAATGAACATTGATGACCTGATTAATGAAAACATGAAAAAGATGGAAAAGAAGAGGGAAAAAGCAGGACTTCCTCCTCAGAAGATCACAAATCAGGCACATCAGAGTGTAAAAAATATAAATAATGCAAAAGCTCAAAAAGGTGCAGAAGTAAATAATGCAGCGGAAAGAGCAAAAAAAGTTGAACAATCTTACCAGAATGCAGCGAAAGCAAAACCCGGAAGTATAACAGCCAGAGCAAATATGGTCAAAGATTTCGATGAACGAAACAAGAAGAAGTAATTAGGAACGGAGGGGTTTCAAATGGAGGATTATATTCAGTTTTCAGCAAAAACAAAAAATGACGCGATTACAAAAGCGTGTATTGAGCTTGGAACATCAAGCGACCAGCTTGAAATCCATGTAGTCAGCGAGGGAAGTTCCGGATTTTTCGGAATCGGAAGCAAGCCTGCTGTAATTAAAGTTCGTAAAAAAGAAATGGTTTCCGAAGAGGAAGAGATAAAAGATATTATTGGTTCTGTAAAACTGGATTCCTTTAAAACGGAGAAAAAGAAAAAAGAAAGTTCCTTTGAAAAACAGGAAGAAAAGAAAGTTTCTGAAAAAATATCAAAGGAAAATACATCTGCCAGATGCGACAGAAGTGAAAAATCTGACAGAAATGATAAGGTTGAGAAAAGCGACAAATGTGAAAAGCCGGTAAAAGAAAGATACACAAAGGAAAGACAGACAAAAGAAAAACCGGTAAGAGCTGCAAAACCTGTTCCAGTACTTGTAGACCCTGAGGAAATTAAAGAGGCGGAAGAAAGAGCAAAGGTATTCCTTCGCGATGTGTTTGCATCTATGAAGCTTGGAGAAGTAGAGATTACTGCTGTTTATAATAAAAACGACGGAAGTCTTGATGTAAACTTTGAAGGAGAGGATATGGGAGTTCTCATTGGAAAAAGAGGACAGACCCTTGATTCTCTTCAGTATCTCACAAGTCTTGTTGTAAATAAGGGTAAGGAAAACTATATCCGTGTAAAACTGGATACAGAAGATTACAGAAGACGTCGCAAGGAAACACTGGAAAATCTTGCAAGAGGAATTGCTTATAAGGTAAAGAAAACAAGAAGACCTGTTGTTCTTGAGCCAATGAATCCTTATGAGAGAAGAATTATCCACTCTGCTCTGCAGGGAAACAAATTTGTAGAGACAGTCAGTGAGGGTGAAGAACCTTACCGTCATGTAGTTGTAAAATTAAAGAGAAATTAAGACAGAGAATGTTATTCCTGGTGAAAGCATGAATAACACGCAGATATTTTGCGTGGCTTTCCGGGAATAACATTTCTTTATATACAGAATTATAATGGAGGAAGATTATGGAGACAACCATTGCTGCAATATCCACAGCCATGAGTGAGTCCGGAATTGGGATTATAAGAGTCAGCGGTCCGGAAGCGGTGGAGATAGTAAGTCGTATATACCGTTCAAAAGGCGGAAAAAAAGATATAAATAAAGTTCCCACACATACCATCCATTATGGATATATATATGATGGAGAAGAATTAATCGATGAGGTTCTTGTCATGGTAATGAGAGCGCCGAGAACCTTTACAGGAGAAGATACAGTAGAGATAGACTGTCACGGCGGTGTGTACGCCATGAAACGTGTTCTGGAAACAGTTCTGAAAAATGGAGGAAAGACTGCTTCTCCCGGTGAATTTACAAAAAGGGCGTTTTTAAACGGCAAGATGGATCTTTCTCAGGCAGAGGCAGTAATGGATGTCATTCAGGCAAAAAACGAGTATGCCTTGAAAAGTTCTGTGGAGCAGTTAAAAGGCTCTGTTCAAAAAGCCATTAAAGATATAAGAAAAGATTTAATTTATCATATTGCATATATAGAATCTGCACTTGACGATCCGGAGCATATAAACCTTGAAGGATATGCACAGGAGCTTCTTGAAATTGTGGAAAAATCACAGAAAGAAATTGATCATCTGTTGAAAAGTGCTTCGGACGGAAAAATAATTAAAGAGGGAATCAGAACCGTTATATTGGGAAAACCAAATGCGGGAAAGTCTTCTCTTTTAAATGTTCTTGTAGGCGAAAACAGAGCGATCGTTACCGATATAGAAGGAACAACGAGAGATATACTGGAAGAGTATATTAATCTTCATGGAATTTCTCTTCGAATGATTGATACGGCGGGAATACGTGAGACAGAGGATGTAGTAGAAAAAATTGGCGTAAACCGTGCGAGGGATATGGCGAAAGAGGCAGATTTAATTCTTTACGTTGTGGACAGTTCCCGTCCTCTTGATGAAAACGATGAAGAAATCATATCCATGCTTGACAGCAGGAAGGCGATTGTTTTATATAATAAGACAGACCTTGAATCAAAGGTAGATATGGAAGCGTTAAAGGAAAGGGTAAACCGTCCGGTTATTTCTGTTTCCGCAAAAGAAGAAACAGGAATCCGTGAGCTGGAAAAAGAGATTAAAAATATGTTTTTCAGCGGAGAGATTTCTTTTAATGATGAAGTATATATTACAAATGCCCGTCATAAAGAGGCGCTTATGGAGGCAGCAGACAGCTTAGGCCTTGTAAAAAACAGTATAGAAATGGATATGCCGGAGGATTTCTTTTCCATAGACCTTATGAATGCCTATGAAAGTCTTGGACGTATTATAGGAGAAGCTGTGGGAGAAGATCTTGTAAACGAGATTTTCAGCAAATTCTGTATGGGAAAATAAGAGAGGAAAAACAGATGAAGACAGTAACAGAAAATTATGATGTTGTGGTAGTGGGGGCAGGACACGCAGGCTGTGAGGCAGCGCTTGCGTCTGCACGTCTGGGACTTTCTACTATTATGTTTACAGTCAGTGTAAACAGCATAGCGTTGATGCCGTGTAATCCAAACATTGGCGGAAGTTCCAAGGGCCATCTTGTAAAAGAGATTGATGCTCTTGGAGGAGAGATGGGAAAAAATATAGATAAAACCTTTATTCAGTCAAAGATGCTCAACCGTTCCAAAGGCCCGGCAGTCCATTCTCTTCGGGCCCAGGCAGATAAGCAGGCATATAGCAACGAGATGAGAAAAACGTTGGAAAATACAGAAAATCTTACGATTCGTCAGGGAGAGGTGACAAAGCTTCTTGTAGAGGAGGGTAAAATTACAGGTGTTCTGACGTATTCCGGTGCTGTTTATTATTGTAAGGCGGTCATTCTCTGTACAGGAACATACTTAAAGGCAAGATGTATTTATGGTGATGTAAGTAACGAAACGGGGCCAGATGGTCTTCAGGCTGCAAATTATCTTACAGACAGTTTAAAAGAGCTTGGAATTGAAATGTTCCGGTTTAAGACAGGAACGCCTGCCAGAATTGCAGGAAACAGCATTGATTACAGTAAGATGGAAGAGCAGTTTGGAGATGAGAGGGTTGTTCCATTTTCATTTTCTACAGATCCGGAAGATGTACAGATTGAGCAGAAATCCTGCTGGCTTACTTATACAAATGAGAAAACACATGAGATTATAAGGGCAAACCTTGACCGTTCTCCTTTGTATTCAGGAGCAATCGAAGGAACAGGTCCGAGATACTGTCCTTCTATTGAAGATAAAGTTGTGCGTTTTGCAGATAAAAACAGACATCAGGTATTTATTGAACCGGAAGGCATATATACAAATGAAATGTATATCGGCGGAATGTCAAGCTCCCTTCCTGAGGATGTGCAGTATGAGATGTACCGTTCGGTACCCGGACTTGAAAATGCAAGAATTGTGAGAAATGCTTATGCCATTGAATACGACTGTATTAATCCAAGACAGCTTTACCCAACTCTTGAATTTAAGAATATAAAGGGACTTTTCAGCGCCGGACAGTTTAACGGAAGTTCAGGATATGAGGAGGCGGCAGCGCAGGGATTAATTGCCGGAATAAATGCTGCAATGGAAATAAAAGGACAGGAGCAGTTGATACTTGACCGTTCAGAAGCATATATTGGAGTTCTCATAGATGACCTTGTAACAAAAGAAAACCATGAACCATATAGAATGATGACAAGCCGGGCAGAATACCGCCTTCTTTTAAGACAGGATAATGCAGACCTTCGTCTTAGGAAAAAAGGGTATCAGGCAGGATTGATTGATGAGGAGACTTATCAGAAGTCTGTAGAAAAGGAAAAACAGATCCAGGAAGAAATAAAAAGAATTGAACACGTAAATATCGGTGCATCTGAACGGGTACAGAGTCTTCTGGAATCGTTTGGAAGTACACCTTTAAAATCGGGAACAACTCTTGCTGAGCTGATAAGACGTCCGGAGCTTTCTTATGAGGCGGTTGCATCAATTGATGAAAACAGACCGGAGCTTTCCTGGGATGTAAAAGAGCAGGTAGATATTAATGTAAAATATGACGGATATATCAAAAGACAGCTTCGTCAGGTTGAGCAGTTCAAAAAGCTGGAGGCAAAGAAAATCCCGACAGATATTGATTATGAAAAAGTGGGAAGCCTTCGTATTGAGGCGAGACAGAAGCTTGAGATGTACCGACCAGTATCCATTGGACAGGCATCAAGAATCTCGGGCGTCTCTCCGGCAGATATTTCCGTGCTTCTTGTTTACATGGAACAGTATGGAAGAAGAAGGGAGGAAGTATAATGTATGATATGACCGTTCTGGAAAAGGGATGTGAAAATCTGGGGATTTCTCTTGATGAAAACCAGAAGGAACAGTTTATTAAATTCTACGAGTATCTTGTGGAAAAAAATAAAGTTATGAATTTAACAGGGATTACGGAATTTCAGGAGGTACTTGTAAAGCATTTTCTTGACAGCCTTGCCTGTGTGAAAGCGGTTGATCTGGCGAAAGTAAAAAAAGTGATGGACATTGGGACAGGGGCCGGTTTTCCGGGAGTTCCTCTAAAAATTGCGTTTCCTCATCTTGAGGAATGCCTGCTGGATTCGCTGAAGAAAAGAGTGACATTTCTTGAGGAAACTTTCAATCTTCTGGGATTCGATAAAATAACAGCCATTCATGGAAGAGCAGAAGAATTTGCGAAAAACAAGGCGTACAGAGAGCAGTATGATTTATGTGTCTCAAGAGCAGTGTCAAATCTGTCTACACTTTCTGAATACTGTCTTCCTTATGTAAAGAAGGGCGGTGTATTTATTTCCTATAAGTCGGGAAAGGTACAGGAAGAGGCAGAAGGCGCCGCAAGAGCTATTAAACTTTTAGGAGGAGAAATAAAGGATATTTGTTATTTCACACTTCCGGATTCGGAAATAGAGCGATCACTTGTTGTTATTGAAAAAGTAAAAAATACGCCGGGAAAATATCCCAGAAAAGCGGGAACACCGTTAAAAGAACCGCTTTAAGAAAGAGAAGGGCTTTTTAGTCCTTCTTTTTTTCATGGAATAAACACAAAATCCTCACATTTTCATCGGACTTTCCTCACATTTTATCCATAAAATAGAAATTGTAGAGATAGCAGAATTCTGGATTCCCCATTCTCTGTTTCAGTCCAGAGGCTGTCTCTACAATTTTGTAAAACAGGAGGAGAGTAAATGATCGAAGTAACGAATCTGGTTAAAAGATACGGGGACCATACAGCAGTGGATCATCTTTCTTTTCATATTGAAAAGGGGAAAATCTATGGCTTTCTCGGACCGAATGGAGCAGGAAAATCCACTACGATGAACATGATAACCGGCTATATTGCCTCTACAGAGGGAAAGGTTGTTATTGACGGACATGATATTTTGGAAGAACCGGAGGAAGCCAAGAAATGCATCGGTTATCTGCCGGAACAACCGCCGCTTTACTTTGATATGACGGTTCTGGAGTATATGAAATTCGCGGCAGATCTTAAGAAAATTCCCAGAAAAGAAAGAGAATCCATGATCGAGGAGGTTATGGATATGGTAAAGATTACAGATATGAAAAACCGTCTCATCAAAAATCTGTCAAAGGGATACAGACAAAGAGTAGGGCTGGCGCAGGCAATTCTTGGTTATCCGGAAGTGATTATTCTTGATGAGCCTACAGTTGGTCTTGATCCGAAGCAGATTATAGAGATTCGTTCGCTGATTAAAGAACTGAAGAAGAAGCATACTGTTATTTTAAGTTCGCATATACTGTCAGAAGTAAGCGCAGTATGTGATTACGTATTGATTATTTCACATGGACGTCTTGTGGCAAGCGATACGCCTGATAATTTAAGCCGTCTTGCAGAAGGCTCTAATACCTTAAATATGCTTATTAAAGGTGAGAAAGAGCTGATAGAAAACGGGCTTAAGGAAATTGATAAGGTAAAAGAAACAGAGCTTGGCTCTAACGAGGAAGAAGGCGTGTGGAACGTAAGTGTTTCCACAGAAGAGCAGGAAGATATTCGCGAGGAAGTATTCCTGAAAATGGCAGAGCTTCATTGCCCGATTCTTGAAATGAAGTCGAAAAAAGTATCTCTGGAAGAAATTTTCCTGGAGCTTACAGAATCTGAAAAAAATAAGGAGACGAACCATGACAGCAGTTTATAAAAGAGAATTGAAAAGTTATCTGACTTCTATGGTTGGATACCTGTTTATATTTTTTGTTCTGATCGTGACAGGAATTTATTTTTCTGCCTATCAGCTTGCAGCCGCTTATCCGAAATTTGAATATACATTAAGTGCCCTGACCTTTGTGTTTTTAATTGGCGTTCCTATTCTGAGTATGAGAGTGCTGGCGGAAGAACGGAAACAGAAGACAGATCAGCTTCTTCTGACATCTCCTGTTTCGGTCGGTAACATTGTAATGGGAAAATATCTGGCGCTTGTAACGGTATATGCGATACCTGTTTTAGTCATGTGCGTATATCCTATTATTATGTCGAAATTTGGAGAAGTTTCTTTTGCATCTGCCTATACGGCAATTCTGGGATTTTTTCTTCTTGGCTGTGCAAACCTTGCAATTGGCGTATTTATGTCTGCTTTGACAGAAAGCCAGGTTGTGGCCGCAGTTCTTACTTTTGTATTGTTGTTTGCTTTTTATATGATGAGCGGAATTTCCTCTTTCTTTTCACAGACATCAGTATCTACCTGCGTTGCCTTTGGTCTTTTGATCGTGGCAGCAGCTATCATTATTTATATCATGATAAAAAATATTTTTATCTCTGTGATAACAGGTATTGTGGGAGAAGTGACATTAGCAGTTGTTTACTTTGTAAAACCATCTGTGTTCGAAGGCGGAATACAGAAGATACTTGAGGTTTTTGATTTAAGCGGACATTTCAGCAATTTTACAAATTCCATACTGGATGTAACAGGAATTGTATATTTTCTTTCTGTAATTGCAGTGTGTCTTTTTCTTACAATACAGTCCATTCAGAAAAGACGTTGGAATTAGGAGGGGAGAGACAGAATGAGTTTTAGAAAAAAAGCAAAAAAAAATAACGAGCAAAATAAAGAAAAAAAGAACAGAAAATTTAATATAAAAAAGGTAGTAGGAACTGTAAGCAAAAAGCATATTAAAAATGGTTCTTATAGTATGATAATAACCGTTGTTTTTGTGGCAGCAGTTATTGTTATTAACATGACTGCAGGAAAAATCCCTTCAAAATATACGCAGATTGATGTGAGTGATTCAGGCCTTTATTCTATTGGAGATGAAACAAAGAAAGCATTAAAAGAATTGGATAAAGATGTGACGATTTATCAGATAGCACAGACCGGATACGAAGATAAGAACATATCATCTCTTTTGAAAAGATATAAAGATGAATCCAAACATATTAATATTGAAGTGAAAGACCCGGTTGTAAACCCGAAATTTGTTTCTGATTACACAAATGAGCAGATTTCTTCCAACAGTCTTATTGTTGAGTCTGGGGAAAGAAGTAAGATAATAAATTACAGCGATATGTATGAGAGCAGTTTGGATTATAATACTTACAGTTACCAGACAACTGGATTTGATGGGGAAGGTCAGATTACAAGTGCCATTGGATATGTGACATCGGAAAATCTTCCTGTTTTATATACCCTGGAAGGTCATGGGGAAAAAACACTTTCTACAGATTTAAAGGATAGTATTGAAAAAGCAAATATTGAAGTGGAGGAATTGAATCTTCTCACAGAAGAAAACGTGCCGGAAGATGCAAATTGTCTTATGATTGTTTCTCCAACTACAGATCTTTCTTCGACTGAAAAAGAAGCAGTTTTAAAATACCTGGAAAATGGCGGAAAAGCTATGATTTTTTCAGATTATACGGAGACAGAATTGAAAAATTTTGATTCTATATTAGAAAATTATGGCGTAAAACGTGCAGAAGGGCTTGTTTTTGAGGGAGATACACAGCATTATGCGATGCAGATGCCGTATTATCTTGTTCCGTCTGTTAAAAGTACAGAAGCATCATCAGAGGCAGCAGCTTCTGATTATCTGACACTTGCTCCATTTGCGCAGGGTATTCAAAAGCTGGACGATGTGAGAGATACTGTAAAAATAGAAAGTATCCTCACCACATCAGACAGTGCTTATTCAAAAATAAATATGAACAGTTCTCAGATAGAAAAAGAAGAGGGGGATATTGACGGACCATTTGACGTTGGGGTAAGCATAACAGAAAGTTTGACTGATGGGAAAGAGACACAGATTGTGTATTATTCTACTGCAAATATCATAGACAGCCAAGTTGATCAGATGGTTTCAGGAGGAAATCAGAAGCTTGTCACAGAATCTCTGAAGTGGCTGGCAGACACGGAAGAAAGTGCGAGCGTTTCTATTCCGTCTAAGAGTCTTCAGACAGCGTCTCTGACATTGACAGAATACGATGCAAGTTTCTGGAAAATATGGGTGATCGGTATTATCCCGGGCACTTTCTTGGTGTTTGGATTTGCGATTTGGTTTAAAAGGAGAAGAGCCTGATGAAGAAAAAAACAGTAAAAATGGTTTTAGCTGTAGTGTCTCTGGCTGTTTTGTGTGGAGTATATTTGGGAGTGAGTACGTATGTATCAAAACAGGAGGAGGCAGAGAACAGCAAAGAGGAAGAAGAACAGGTTTCTGTTACAGATGCTTCTGCAGATGAAATAGAGACGGTAAAATTTTTGATTGACAAAAAAGAAGTTACATTCCAGAGAAAAGAGGAAGAATGGGTAAAGGGCAATGATGAAGCGTTTCCTGTATCGCAGGATACTTTAAATAATGCTGTTGGTATGCTGGGAGATTTAAAGGCGGAGAGAGTTCTGGATGATGTAAGTGATTTGTCTGAATACGGACTGGATTCACCTGTAAATACCATTGTTTTTAAAACAAAGATGGGGGAAGAAACTTCTATAAAAATAGGTGCGAAAAATGAGTCTGTAAGTCAGTATTATGTAAAGAAAAATGAGGACGATAAAAAGGTATATCTTGTGGCAAGTGCATCGATTGAACCATTTATGAACAGTCTTTACGATTATGCGGAGTCAGGAACTTTTCCGGAAATCAGTTCAGAAAATATAAAAGCAATTCAGGTGGAGGGGGAAACATCGTACAATTTGTCTGTGGATGAAAACGGATTTTGGTATGTTTCTGACGGGGGAAATCAGGAAAAGGCAGATTCTGCAAAAGCAGCAAGTATGGCTTCTTCTTTTAGTACTTTGGAATATGCTTCTTTTGTTAATTATGATGCCTCTGAGGAAGAAATGGAGAGCTATGGCTTGAATGAACCGTATGCGAACATAATATTGAATTATGAAGAGGAAATATCAAAAAAAGAAACAGATAATCTAAAATCGGAAGAAACAGAGTTGGAAGAGGCAGAAAATACAGAAGAAAAACAAGGAGAAAAAAAGGGAGAAGAGACAGAAGAGAAAAAAGAGGAAGAAGCAGAGATGAAAGATAAAAGCCTTGTGATACACGTAGGCAGTGAAGCAGAGGAGGGAGACAGATATGTAAGTGTTGATGACAGTAAAGAAGTTTACACAATGTCAGAAGAGACACTTTCAACATTCCTGGATAAAGATGACTCGGATTTTTGGGACATGAATGTATGTTATACTTCTATAAATGATATAGAAAGTGTTGAAATTACTTATAAAGGTGAAAGAAAGACTATAAATGTTTCACGTGAAACATCTAAAGATGAAGACGGAAATGAAACAGAGACGCTTAGCTATGAAATGGACGGAAAAGAATTGGACAGCATAAAAATGAATACTTTCTACAATAAAGTCAGTAATATGACAGCGCAAAAGAGAGTGTCAGACGATACGACTCTGAACTCAGAGCCGGAAATGAAAATTGTTCTCAGAAAGACAGATGGAACAGAGGAGGAAGTATCGTATCACAGTTATGATTCTAATTTCTATGGTGTGAAAGCGGAAAACAAAATATATATGGTGAATAAAATGAATATAAAAGAAATGTTTGAAGCTTATGAACAGGTAGAAGGAGAGAATAACGAAGAAGTTTCCAGAACAGAAGAGTAACCGTATAAGAGAAGATTATTAATAAAGAAGCGCAAATTCCTTGGTTTTATCCTGGGAATTTGTGCTTCTTTATTTAAGTGCATGAAATTGCGTCTGATAGTTGAACGAAATACCATATAGTATATTTTGATGATTACATTTTACTTTTAAAAGAAAATACCTACTTGCTCAAGAAAGTGTTCCGGGTCTTCCATATGAGGCAGGCGTTTAGTTTTTGGAATCTGGACAGATTCAATAGCGGGATTTAGCCGAGCATATTCATTTGCGATAAGCTGGCTGCTGCTTTCTTCACCGGAAACGATATAAAGGCAGTTATCAATAGAGGAAAGTGCATGGTCAATGCTGATATTTACATATTTTCCAATGAGACTGCCTAATAAAAATTTTGCATAGCAGCCACCTTTATGTGCTGCTTCATAATAAGTATCAATGATTTCATCTGATACATGAAATGGATTGTGATACATGTTTTCTATAAAAAGATTGCTTGTATTTTCACGTGAAACAATCATGTGATATACCAGAGTTCCAAATACAGGGATTTCTAAAGCGGTTTTAAGCAGCTTTTCTTTATATCCTGGTATTTTCTGGAGTGAATTAAGGCTTGGAGGATTTACAAGCATAAGTTTACCCAGATATTCTTTTTCGTTTAAACAGGACATGACGGCAAAAGAACAGGACATTCCGCTTGCTATAATGTCGGTTTTTTCCTTGATAACATCTTTCACAAAGTCACATATCAATTGTACATACAGGAAGTTTGTATAAGTGATTCCCGGTTTGGCAGAACGCCCGCAGCCAAGTAAATCTATAGTATAAACTGTGTGTTCTGTTGCAAGTTCTTTTTCAATACGATTCCATTCATAGCCGGAAGCTCCGGGAAGCAAATCGTGTATCAAAAGAATTGGTGAGCCTTCCCCTCTTTTTGTATAGTAAATATCTCCTAGACGCCATTCATAAAAGTTTCTGCAGGATATATCCAACATTTCTTTTAACTGTGAAGTTGCAGCAATAAATTTATTTGCAACATGAATAACTGTTGTAGCGCTTCCGGCAAGCACAGCTAAGGTCAGAAGTTTATGGTTCTTTTTTTTCATAATAAGCCTCCTTGTTTTGCTGGTATAAACGGGTATTAATTGTATTTATTATACGCTAAAATAAGTGGGTTTACAATGGTTTTTCGCTTTTGCAATCACATGAAAAGTACAGGGAGAGATTGTTTGGCGGAACTATCCTGCGAGGTGTTTTGGCATGCATATGTCGAAATCTCAAGATATAAAAAAATAAATCTTATTGTCACATGAAATTTTGAATAAATGTTGAATTGTTGCTATAAACAGTGACCGTTGGAATATTGTACATTTAGGGAGGATGACAAAAAATAGATTTCTGGGATAAAAGATTAAAAAAAGGCGGATTGGGTATACTATACAATAAAAGGAATAAAACAAATTCTTTTTTTTATGTTTCACGTGAAACATTATGTAGAAAGATAAAAATAAAAGTGCTATAATGAAAATAGTAAACTTAGATAGAAAGGGAGGGTGAAGTTGGGCAGGATTATTGCAGTAGCAAATCAGAAAGGCGGAGTAGGAAAATCCACTACAGCCATTAATCTTTCGGCATGTCTTGCGGAAAAAGGCAAAAAAGTATTGGCGATTGATATAGATCCACAGGGAAATACTACAAGTGGATTAGGCGTTGACAAGAATGCAGTAGACAAAACATTATATGAGCTTCTTTTGGGTGAAGTAACAGCAAAAGAAGTAATCATAAAAGATGTGGTAGAGAATGTGGATTTAATACCATCTAATATGAATCTTTCCGGTTCAGAGATTGAGCTGATTGGAATTGAAAATAAGGAATACATATTAAAGGGCATTACAGATAAAATAAGAAGAAAATATGATTATATCATTATGGATTGTCCGCCATCATTGAGTATGCTTACAATCAATGCGCTGACAGCAGCAACGTCTGTTTTGGTACCGATTCAATGTGAATATTATGCTTTAGAGGGGCTCTCACAGTTGATTCATACGATTGAGCTCGTGAAAGACCGTCTAAATAAGAGACTCAAAATAGAAGGTGTCGTATTTACTATGTACGATGCAAGAACAAATCTCTCTCTGCAGGTAGTAGAAAATGTGAAGGATAACTTGCAGCAAAATATATATAAAACAATTATTCCGCGAAATGTACGATTGGCAGAAGCGCCAAGCTATGGAATGCCTATTAATTTGTATGATTCGAAATCGGCAGGAGCGGAAAGTTATCGCCTTCTGGCTGACGAAGTAATAAACAGGGAGGGTGAATAATGGCAGTGAGAAAAACAGGGGGACTGGGAAGAGGTTTGGATGCGTTGATACCTGCCAAAGCAGCTTCTGAAAAAGAAACTGTAAAAAAATCTCAGACAGCAGCAAAAACTGAGAAGAAGACAGCGCCTGTTATTACAGAGAAAAAAGTGAAGATTTCCAGTGTAGAGCCAAATCGTTCACAGCCCAGAAAACACTTTGATGAAGATGCTCTTTTGGAACTGGCGGAATCCATCAAACAGTATGGTGTTCTTCAACCGTTGCTTGTATCAGATAAAAAAGGATACTATGAAATTATAGCGGGAGAACGACGGTGGCGCGCGGCAAAAATAGCAGGATTGAAGGAAATTCCTGTAATTGTAAAAGAATTTACAGAGCAGGAGGTTGTGGAAATTTCTCTTATTGAAAACATTCAGAGAGAAGACTTAAATCCTATTGAAGAAGCTATGGCATATAAACGACTTCTTGACGAGTTTCATTTAAAACAGGATGAAATAGCAGAACGGGTTGCGAAAAGCAGAACAGCGGTAACGAATTCTATGCGTCTTTTAAAGCTGGATGAAAAAGTACAGCAGATGTTAATAGATGAAATGATTTCCGCAGGTCATGCAAGGGCAATTCTGGCTTTGCCGGACAAGGAAATGCAGGCATCTGTTGCTGCGAAGGTGTTTGATGAGAAAATGAGCGTAAGGGAGACTGAAAAGCTTGTAAAAACACTTATGGAGCCACCCAGAGAAAAAAATGTGGAGAAAAACACAACAGAAGATGCTGTTTATGAAAGCCTGGAAGAAAAAATGAAGGCAATTATGGGAACAAAGGTGATCATTAACAGAAAGAAAAACGATAAGGGAAAAATCGAAATAGAATATTATTCAAGAGATGAACTGGAAAGAATCATAGAGCTGTTTGAATCAATCAGATAAGGAGAATATTGAATGAGCGGTATTTTTGACAGTTTGGGAATTGACCCGGGAATTATCATTATTATATTGCTGGTTCTGTCCATTATCCTTATTATAAATGTGGTCAGCAGTAATATGCGTCTGAGCCGATTAGAAAGAAAATATAAGATTTTCATGAAGGGAACAGACGGCCAGTCACTGGAGAAAATGTTCGTAAGAAAATTTGCTCAGATAGACAGACTTTACGAGGCAAAGGAAGATCATGAAAAAGATATTAATTATCTGAAAAAATCCTTCCAATATATTTTTAGTAAATATGGTATTGAAAAATACGATGCCTTTGAAGATGTAGGAGGAAAATTGAGCTTTGCGCTGGCAATGCTTGATAAAGATAATTCCGGCCTGATTTTAAATGCAGTACACAGTAGAGATAATTGTTTCCTGTATTTAAAAGAAATTGTAAAGGGAGAATCTTATGTGATGTTAAGCCAGGAAGAGGTAGAAGCTCTTCGTAAGGCTGTGAATTGTGGAATTGGAGAAATGGAAGAAAAAGAATAAATAACAGGAGGACAATATGTTAGATATTAAGTTTGTAAGAGAAAATCCGGAGGTTGTAAAACAGAATATCCGTAATAAATTCCAGGACAGCAAGCTGGAACTGGTAGATAAGGTACTGGAGCTTGATAAAGAGAACAGAGAAATCAAACAGGAAGTAGAAGCATTACGTGCAGAAAGAAATAAAATTTCAAAACAGATCGGCGCTTTAATGGGACAGGGAAAGAAAGAAGAAGCAGAGGAAGTGAAAAAACAGGTAGCAGCTTCCGGTGCAAGAATTGAAGAGCTTTCCACAAGAGAAAAAGAAGTGGAAGAAGAACTTCTGAAAAATATGATGGTGATTCCGAATATTATCGATCCGTCTGTTCCGATTGGTAAAGATGACAGCGAGAATGTAGAGGTTGAGAGATTTGGAGAGCCGGTTGTTCCGGATTTTGAGGTTCCGTATCATACAGATATTATGGAAAACTTTGCTGGAATTGACTTAGACAGCGCAAGAAGAGTGGCTGGAAATGGATTTTATTATCTTATGGGCGACATCGCAAGACTTCATTCTGCAGTGATTTCCTATGCCCGCGATTTTATGATCAATAGAGGATTTACTTACTGCGTACCTCCTTTTATGATTCGAAGCAGTGTAGTAACCGGGGTTATGAGCTTTGCAGAAATGGAAGCAATGATGTATAAAATAGAAGGTGAAGACCTGTATCTTATTGGTACAAGTGAGCATTCTATGATTGGAAAATTTATCGATCAGATTATTCCGGAAGAAGAACTTCCAAAAACTCTTACAAGTTATTCTCCGTGTTTCCGTAAAGAAAAAGGAGCACACGGACTGGAAGAGAGAGGCGTTTACCGTATTCACCAGTTTGAAAAACAGGAAATGGTTGTTGTATGCCGTCCTGAGGAAAGCCCGGAATGGTTTGAAAAACTCTGGAAGAATACAGTGGATTTATTCCGTTCTATGGATATTCCGGTTCGTACTCTGGAATGCTGTTCCGGAGATTTGGCAGACTTAAAAGTGAAATCTATTGATGTGGAGGCATGGTCTCCGCGCCAGAAGAAATATTTTGAGGTAGGAAGCTGCTCCAATCTTGGAGACGCGCAGGCGCGTCGTTTGAAAATCCGTGTAAATGGAAAAGATGGAAAGAAATATCTGGCGCATACTTTAAACAATACAGTTGTAGCACCGCCAAGAATGTTGATTGCATTCCTGGAGAATAATCTCAATGAGGACGGTTCTGTGAACATTCCAAAAGCATTACAGCCTTACATGGGAGGAATGACAAAGATTGAGAAAAAACGTGCATAAAACTGGCTTTTTCAGGAGGTGTTTTTGTGCATAGTTATTTAAGAGCAGTTGGTTTTTCGGAGATAAAAAAGAGAAGAGAAATAGAAGAAATTATAAAGGAAGTAATTGAGACATATGACGAAAAAAACGTCGTAGAAGATTATGAAGACGGCATTTTCGCAGAGTTCTCTAAAAATTATGGATGTGACTGTGGTATTACGGTGTGTGGACAGTATGATGAAAATAATGAGTTTCACGTGGAATATTATTTTCCATTTTTTCGCGGGACTGGAATTACAACAGATGAAAATGTTGTGGTAGAGCGCCACACAGCGCAGCAGTCTTTTGCTGGCGCGTGTGATGATTTAAGAATCGGCGTGACTTTGATTTTTTATCTTCAGAATGCGGCTGAATATATGCTGGAAAATCAGAAAGGGATTGCACCTGAGGGGCGGAAGACTCTCACAATCTCCGGACTTGCAAAGGAAGGAATGGTTCTCCTTCCTTTGCAAAAAGATAAAGAGGCGGCGAGGGTAGAGCGCGAGCTGGCGAAAAACAGAAGTAACTTGATTGCAGCGGCCAGAAACGGTGACGAAGATGCAATGGAAAGTCTTACTATGGAAGATATGGATACGTATTCTATGATTTCCCAGCGAATTGTCAGGGAAGATATTTTTTCTATCGTAGATTCATATTTTATGCCGTATGGAATAGAATGTGATCAGTACAATGTGATGGGAGAAATTCTTGATTTTGTGCAGTTTAAGAATATCCTTACGGGAGAGGAGATTTATCAGCTAACGTTGGATAGCAATGATGTGCAGTTTGACGTGTGCATCAATAAAAAAGATTTGCTGGGCGAGCCGCAGGTGGGCCGTAGATTTAAGGGTATTATATGGCTTCAGGGTCAGCTCCATTTTTAAATTGTGCTTGTATTTCATTAGGAAATATAGTAGAATAAAGATGTTGCTTGAAAAAGAGCAACATTTGTCCTGTTAGTTTAACGGATAAAACAAGCGCCTTCTAAGGAGAAACCAAGGTTATCACTTCCTGAAAAAACTTTTGGGTTCAAATCTAGTTAAGAAGAGTAAAAATTGACACGAAGGTGTTACCCTAATAGGGGAGTGCTTTGATGTCACCAACATGAAAAATAATAGTAATTAACAGCTTGAAAAAAGCTGATAATTAAATAAAGGTTGCCATTACCAAAAAGCCGGAAAATCGCGTGTTTTCAAGGGAAAATGGCATTTTGTCTCGTTAGTTAAATGGATATAACATGGTCCTCCTAAGACTAAATTATAGGTTCGATTCCTATACGAGACGGCCAGTCAAAAGCGTTCGATTATTAGCAGAAATGCAAATAATGGGGCGCTTTTTTGATAAGAAAAATGCATGATTTTATTGCTTTGAGGATGATTTTCAGCTAATACAATGAAATAATTGTTAGCTGGCAGCTAATAAAAAATAGAGTTTTGCAAATAGACTGTATCAGATATATTGCTAACATTTGGGGAAGTATCTGTTGTCACCATTGATTTAGTAATGTAAAATACAGTAGATCAAAGGAAAAATTCTTTGCAGAATATAATTTGCAAACATATATTAGCTGAAACAATAGAGAAATATATTAGCTATAGCTAATAGAAAACGAGATGCCCGTTTGGAACTGATTTAAAAAATAATCGGATCCAGACGAGCATTTTTTAGTCTGACCGAAGAAGGAGGAAAGGGAATTAATATGGCATCGATCAGAGAACGAAAAGGAAAGTTTAATGTGATATATAACTATAAGGATGATTCCGGTCATTCACAGGTCGATATGGTAACAGATGTATATTCCCATATTATTGATGAGGATCGAAGACGAAACGCAGAATTATTCGAGGAAGCCTTCTATGAAAAGAAAAATCTGGATCCAAAGATGCGAGAGGAAACCACAACTCAGACAGTAGATGTGCCGGATGATGTGGATGCAGAGCTGCTTGCAAAAGTATTGTCTAATTCGGAAATGAAAGCATTGCTGGCATCATTGGCGAAGGCAATGAAGTAATGAAAAATAGTGAAAAAATAATGAAATATTAGTGGCGTGATTTATTACTAAAAAATGTGCAAATACATAAAAATAGGGAGTCAAGGGTTGGTTTAGGGTTTGTCTGAATAAACGAGAGATACGTTAAAAACAAATGAAACAAAATCATAGAAAACGAATAAAAAATTCGGAAACAGAGAAAAATATTGAAGAGATTAATGCTTTGTGGTATCGTTATAGCATAACATATAGTGTGGAATGATGGTTGTAAGGAGAAGAATAAAGATGAGAAGGACGATTGTTCGTTTGTCATCGTTGCAGTTGACAAATATTAAAAATGTAAAAAAAGGCACTATATATATGCCGAATACTGTAAATAAAATTCTATCAGCGGATAAAGCAGAAATACTTGGGATTTATGGCCAAAATGGTTCGGGAAAAACAGCAATTGTTGATGCCTTGTATTTTTTACAAAAAGTAATGATAGGGGTCGATCTGGATCAGTCATTAGAAGATTACATGGACATGGATTCCGATACTGCTGAAATTTTTGCAGATTTCAATATTTTTATGGATGATATTGTGTTTGAAATAGGATACAGATTAAGCCTTAGCAGAGAAGAAAAAGAAGTTGTTATCAGTCGAGAAACACTAAGTGCTGCAAAAAATGAAAATGGAATCAGAACCAATAAGACTGTATTTATGGATTACCAAAGAGATCAAGCGAATGCCATTTTTAAACCACAGAAAAGACTGGATGAAATACTGGAAGAAAATAAAGAAATAAAAACAGATTTGATTGTAGCACGTAAAATGGCAGAAAAAAGTAATTGCTCTTATATTTTTGGTGAAAGCAGTCGGGAAATATTCTGCAGAGAATATAAAAATGGATTTCAACAATTCTCGGTTATTATTTCTTTTCTGTTTGAATTTGCATTGAAAGATTTATTTGTGATTCGCAATACACATTCAGGAGTGATTTCTGCTAATTTTGTTTTACCGATGGCTTTTCGGATTGAAAATGATAATATTGGAGCAAAAAGGGATTTTGCAGTTTCTTTGACAGAACCAATTCTGGTGGATGAGGAGAGAAAAAATCTGTTAGAGACAATTGTTGAACAGATCAATATTGTGTTATACACAATCATTCCGGGATTGCAGGTAACGATTAAAAATTACGGGAAACAGTCATTGGATAATGGAGAAGAAGGATGGAAGCTGGAACTAATGTCAAAGAGAGAGGGTATGAAAGAGATTCCGATTAGAATGGAGTCGGAAGGAATTATTAAAATCATTTCCATTCTGAATGCACTCATACAGGCATTTGGAAATCCTTCGATTTGCCTTGTGATTGACGAGCTTGATTCCGGAATTTTTGAATATATGTTGGGAGAGCTGCTTGATATTTTCAAAAAGAGTGCAAAAGGACAATTGATCTTCACCTCACATAATCTTCGGGCACTTGAAATGATTGATAAGGAAAGCATTATGTTCTCTACTACGAATCCAAATAATCGTTATATCCATATGAAGAATGTAAGAGAAAGTAATAACCTTCGCAATATGTATATCAGAAGTATTACATTGGGTGGTCAAGCAGAAAAAATTTATGAAGAAACAGATAGTTTGAAAATTGCCAGAGCATTTAGAAAAGCAGGGCGGGGTGTTCGCGGTGAATGAGAAAAAAGTAATTGCAGTTATTGTAGAAGGACCGAGTGATGAAGCTGCATTGGGTTCCATTTTAAAAGAATATTTTTCAAGTGCGGAAATTCAGTTTGTAGTAGTTCATGGAGATATCACGACAAAGGATTATACATCAACAGATAATATACTTTCCAAGATTAACAATTTAATTGAATCAGTAAAACAAAAATATGGGTACAAGAGAGAGGATTTTTTAAAAATCATACACATTGTTGATATGGATGGAGCTTTTTGTAATGATGCGATTGTGGAAAAGGATATTGAGGGAGTCAGATATTATCTGGACCGTATAGAAACAAAATACCCGGATTATTTAATCCGAAAGCATACTCAAAAAGCAGAAATATTATCAAAATTATATTCCTCCGGGAAAATCAATGGTGTCAGCTATAGAATCTATTTTAATTCCTGTAATTTGGAGCATGTGCTTTTCAATGAATTGAAAGACTTTACAGATGATGAAAAAGCAGATATGGCTGATGATTTTGCAGAAAAGTATGAAGGAAAAGTAGAGGATTTTGAAATAGAAATTCTCAATACAGGTGATATTGTTCATAATATGTTGGAATATGTTGATATTGCTGGAGAGTATGTTTAAATCAAGTAAATGCCTGAAAAACACTAAATACACTAAATACACTTATATTTTTGGGTGCCAATATGTTTAATATACCACAGGGATTATTATGGAATGGGTTTAGTGACAGATATCTTAGTGAGGAAAGAAATCGGCGGTCATAAAAATTTTTTCAAGAGTACTTGAAAAAAGATTGATATCTGATAAAATGTAATTGGAGATATATGCAATATTCTTACGATATTGCATATACTAGATTAGAATGATGTAATCATTTCGGAGAGCTCCTGCCGTTTAAGTGGAGGGTTTAACAACCGGAGAGTTCCTGCCGTTTAAGTGGAAGGTTTAACAACCGGAGAGCTCCTGCCGTTTAAGTGGAGAGTTTAACAACAAGAGGCATCCACGGATGCTTCTTTTTTTTAGAAAGGACAAATTAATTATGCGATTATATAGCATTTCAGATGAATACATTAACTATATTAGGAAGAAATTTCCAAGAGTATATTCAAATAAGGAAGATACACGTATACATACAAGAAAGTATTTGGGGGCTGTTATTGAGATAGAAACACATAAATATTACATACCGCTATCTTCTCCGAAGGACAAGCATGATTATATCATGGTGGGTGGAAAGAAAACTATTCGAAAAGATTCTCTTATTGTTATGAGAATAGTAGCAGGTACTGGGGAGAAAAAGGAATTGAAGGGTACATTACAGATTGGAACGATGATACCAGTTCCAGACGAAGCACTTGAACTCTACGATGTGGGAAATGAACCAGATAAGGCATACAAGGATCTTATCAACGAAGAGATCATTTATATTCGTAAAAATGAGAAGAAGATAATAAAGAATGCGAAAGTACTTTATAGTAAAAGAAAATCGGGTGATGAAAATAGGGTGGTACAGAGTTGCCTTGATTTTGTGGCATTAGAAAAAGAATGTGATAATTGGAAAAGTAGTTCGTATGGAGGTTGATTATGAGCGAAATATTATTATATCACGGAAGCAAAGTTGAAGTTGTGTATCCAGAGATACGGATAACAAAATATACAAAAGATTTTTCGTGGGGATTTTATTGCGAGATGTCGTAAGGGAGAACCGCATTCTTATGGATATTGTGGAGGGACCTATGGCAGATGATACGATATGGGATTTTGTTAATGGGTTTATGTCAGGAAAGATTTCCAGAAGTGTTTTTTGGGAATATGCCAAATTCAAATATCCGACACATCAGATTAGTTTTCATACGGTCAACGCATTGCGTTGCCTTACATTTGAAAGGTGTGAATCTATCTATGACAGAGAAACAGAAAGATGATATTTATTATGTATGCTGTTTGATGGAATTTATTGCAAGAAAGACAAAGAACCATAGACAAGATGTCGTTCGGCATTTTACAAAGAAAGATTTGGAACGGCAGTTAAGGCTGGCTGAAGTGAATCATTGTCTTTCTTTTGAACAGGTGTCGGATGAATTAATTGAGGACTATAAGATCCAGGATGGAATGTTTGATACTGTAAATGAGTGTCGCTATGAAGTTCCGTCAGTAACTTCGATTGGTATGCTGTATCAGGAATTGGTGCTTGCCATTATGCCAGAAGAAGATGCGGCACAGGGAATCATTGATATTTTTTCATCATTTATTACGGATGAAATTTCTGATTTTAATTCTAATGTA
>Cobain_p2__coassemble_561_pt1 | contig 48029 bp, 56 predicted proteins | sample Cobain_p2__metabat2_low_PE_026 | metagenome-assembled genome bin Cobain_p2
GACTAAGGATCTTGTGAGCAATGCGCTCGTGTGGGTTCAAGTCCCATCTTCCGCATTTTTTATTTCTTCGATAATATAACATTTACCCCGTAAAGCCTTGGTTTTACGCAATGTCATTAACTTAAAGCAGAAGATATTTATTCTAAAAGGATTAGATATCTTCTGCTTTTTTTGATATGCTTATATTATAAAAAGGAACCATGAACTTGCCAAAGAAAAGGATGTGATCATACATGAAACATTCTCAAAAACGTACATTCATGGATATAGAAAAAATGACTTCTAATGAATTTAAGGCATTTTGCCAATTAGGTAATAAAAATCATTTTACCAGAATTCGAAAAATGCCTCTTCAGGATCTTCTTTTTACAATGATAAACAGGAAGGGGTTGACATTGGCGTTGGAACTGAGAAATTATATGAAAATTGCTCATCCTGGTGTTTCTATTTCTAAACCGGGATATCTGAAACAACGTATGAAGCTTAATCCAGATGCTTTTGTAGAATTGTATCAATATCATAACCGTAACTTTTATGCAGATTCCTCTTTTTTAACGTACAAAGATCATTTAATCTTAGCGGCTGATGGCTCAGATATTAATATTCCTACTACTGCTGAAACACTGAAACTGTATGGCTCTGCAAGCCGAAAAAATACAAAACCCCAGGCCCAGATAGGATTAGGATGTATTTATGATGTACTGAATCGTATGATATTGGAGAGTGATTGTAATACGGTGAAATTTGATGAAATGCGTCTGGTTGAAAAACAGCTGGAGCGAATACCAGAAACAATAGGAAATATTCCATTTATTATCATCATGGACAGGGGATACCCTTCTACACCAGCATTTATCCATATGATGGACAAGAATATTAAATTTATTGTACGTTTAAAAAGCAGTGATTACAAAAAGGAACAAAACAGTCTGACTGAAAATGACCAGTTAGTTAAAATAAAACTTGATAAGTCAAGAATCAGGCATTACGAAGGAACGATAGATGGTATACGTATGAAAGAGCTGGGTGAAATTTCGCTGCGTATGGTAAAAATCCCATTAGAAAATGGAGGTTTGGAAGTATTAGCTACAAACCTTTCACAATCCGAATTCCATACAGAAGAAATTAAAGAATTATATCATATGCGGTGGGGAATAGAGACTGCATATGAAACTTTAAAAAGCCGGTTACAGTTAGAGAATTTTACAGGTACAAAACCCATTTTGTTATTACAGGATATCTACAGCACCATATATCTGAGCAATTTATCTGAAGACATCATATTAGAGGCAGAGCATGAAGTGGATCAGAAAGAAACAAACAGGAAACATAAAATGATGATCAATCAGACAATTAGTATTGGTATCTTAAAAAATGATCTGATTTATATTCTCCTTGAAACCGATAAGCAAAAGAAAAATATATTATTCCAGCAAATATACGAAGATATCAGTAAGAATCTTGTTCCCGTTCGTCCTGACCGGCATTATAACAGAACGAAAGGACAACTGGCAGGAAAATATTCAAACACTCATAAAAGAGCATATTGACCTTAAAAGATGCGAATAAAAAAAAGAAAGGGAATAAGTATGCCCATATAAAGATAAAAAAGCAGAAAGCATAGTTTTATAAACGACTACGATTTCTGCTTTTTGCTAAAGTTAATGACATTGTGGTTTTACGGGGTTTTTGATTTCATTTTTATTTTTTATCTCTATCCGGCAGAATGTTATTTCATATTCAGGCTAATGTTTCCAGTGAAATTCTCACATTCAATTCCAATATAATTTCCACCTTCAGGAAGTATAATTGTATCGCTGTATGTTCCGGTTGTTTCAATTAAAGTAATCGCTTCATCAGCTCCCGAAATCCAAAATACTTTTGCAGTACCCTCCACAACCTCCAGAGTGCAATCGACAGACAGCTTCTTTCCCTCTTCCCGTTTTATAGAAGTTCCGCCAAACAAATATTCCTCACCCGAAAAATCCTTATAGCTGGCTGTATAGTTTCCGGTATAATCATCCATACCTTTTTCTTTTATGCCTTGTAAGGATGCATTTCCTGTAAGCGCTATGGAACCAGCAGACTGAACAATATTGTTATACTGGTTAAGAATTTCATCTTTTGTGCAGGCAGAAAGCACTGAACCGCTCAATATTAGCAAACATAATAATAAAACTATTTTCTTCACAGCCATCACCTTACTTTCCTGCGTGCAGCACGCTTCCCTCTTCCCTTTCCAGGTTCCTGTTTATGAAGCTTCATTTCTTTTTTATTCTTGGACATCAATAACAAAAGCACAGTCCAGAGAACCATGACTCCAACTCCAAAAATCGCCAGCGAAGAATTTGGAGATGTAGTTGTTCCGGCATATTCACTCATATCAAAACCCACCAAAATCAAAGCAGCAGAAAAAGGATATATGCTGGCAAAAATACCGCCTTTAAAAAACAGCATACTATATCCAAGGAAGAAGGACAGAATAGAACCACCCAAATATGCCCCTCGAATCTGCCCAAAAAGCAAAATCAGAGGCATACAAACCAGATAGGTCGTGAAACTCGCCAACACAATCTGCGTACTGCCATGAAAAAACACTTCCTCTGTCAGTCCCGATAACTCAACTGCCAGTCCAGTAATCACGGTAATGCAAACGCTATATATCCCCAGCAGGACTGCAAGCATACCGACTAAAAACAGCTTAACTCCCAGCATTTTCGGCATAGAAATCGGAATTGTCATAATATTTTTCAGTGTGTCATGAGCTGATTCTCTGTCAATGATCCATCCACCAATCATTACTAATGAAATCGGAAGAAAGATCTGCGTATTTCCCCAGACAACATTCTCAAACAAAGCAGAAAAATCATAATTTGGATTTCGGTACTCTGCTTCAACAATCAACTGACTTCCATATTGAACCAAAGGACAAAGCGCAAGTGACACCAGCCCCACCAAAAGAATCTGACACCGGCGCAGTTTCAGTAATTCCGACTTAAGTAAATTCCACATAATCACACCCCCTTAAATTTCCTGACGCCGATAAACAACTGCAATCAACGCAAGAAATACAATTGCTTCCACAATAATCACACCGAATACCTGATTGCAATTTAGAAAATATGGGCTGATTCGTTCCAACAAACCGGCTAACTCCTCACTGGTCTGGCTTTGGTCATAAAATTGAAATGTCCAGCGGAAAGCCAGAGGCCCCGGAAACAGGGTTCCAATGTTCAGCCCAAAAGGCTGTGTAAGAAATATATCGTTCATAGAAAGAATATAATTCACAATCGTATAAAAAAAGGTAATCACAACAGATACGATATAGTTTTTATTAAGAAGAACAACAAGCAGAATACAGGGAAGTGCTCCAACCCACATAATCATTCCTTCTCCAAGCCCAACGCCAAACAATATCCAAAACCCCACTGGCTTCCAGCCCTGAAACAGCAAAACTACAAGGCTTATCAATCCTCCAATTGCCATGAAACCGATGGCAAACAACAGCAAAACCAGCATCTTGGAAAGCACCAGTTTCGTTCTGTTTACCGGTATGGCAGCAAGGTTTTTCAGAGTATCATTATCCAGTTCTTCAAACAGCAGATTGGAAGCCAGTATCACAAGAAGCGGCATTAAAAGCAAATATGCACTGAGCTGAAACAAACTGGACATCATTCCATTTACTGCATCCACATCGGTGTTTACATCTGCCAGAAAGAAAGCGTAAGCTAATGGCATGAAGGCAGACAGCAGCAGGGAAATAAATATTAATGGCTTCCGTTTTAATTTCCAAAATTCGCATTGAACCAGTTTAAGCAATTCCCTCGCCTCCCGTCACACGTTTAAAGTAATCTTCAAGGCTTTCTTCTGAGGTTGCAGCCTCCGATACCTCCAATCCGTTTTCTACAAAGGCTGTTACGATTTTCCCCACAGGCAGTTCCAGATTATTCAGGCGTAAATGGTGGTCGTCCTGTATGGAGAAGTGACTTTCATGGAAATGACATTCCAAAATTCTTGCCGCCTGCGCAGTATCCGAAAGAGTAAACCGGATATGCTTACTACTCTTTTGCTCCAACTCAGCAAGACTTTCCTCTTCCAGCAATGTACCGTGGTCGATAATTCCAATATCATCAGCCAACAAAGAAATCTCCGAAAGAATGTGACTGGAAATCAAAATTGTTTTCCCTTTTGCATCGCAAAGCTCCCGGATAAAGGAACGCACCTCTGCAATACCGATGGGATCAAGACCGTTGATTGGCTCATCCAAAATCAGAAGCTCCGGGTCGTGCATAACGGCAAGAGCAATGGCAAGACGCTGCTTCATACCAAGGGAATACTGGGAAAAGAGCTTTTTATCTTTATAAGGCAGTCCCACAAGTTCCAGAGCATCTCTGATGGCATGATTATTCGGTACACCTCGCAAAGCAGCAAAAATACGCAGGTTTTCTGTACCGGTCAGATTAGGATAAAAGCCTGGGGACTCAATCAGGCTGCCGATACGGGGCAGCAATTTCTTTTCATTCCCCTGCAAAGACTTTCCCCAGATTTTCACTGCCCCGGAAGTTGGCTTTGTTAAACCCAGCAGCATTTTCATGGTAGTGGTTTTTCCGGCTCCGTTCCTCCCCAGAAGACCATAAATTCTTCCACGCTTCACATGGATATTCAAGTCAGCCACACTCTTTTGTAAGCCATATTGCTTCGTCAGATTTTTTGTTTCAATAATATAATTTGTATCCATACTCAAAACCTCCTGTTCTATAAAATATTCTATCATACCAACCTTGCATTAACCTTGCCGTAACCTTGCATTAACCTTGCAATTTAAAATCGACAAAACGACAAAGGTTCCCGCCATAAAGACGAGAACCTCTTAACTATCCAAAGGAAAAAGTAAAGTAAATGCAGTTCCTTTTCCCGATACACTTTCAACTGCTATGCTTCCGCCCATCTTCTCTACAAGCTGATGGACAATAGAAAGGCCAAGGCCGCTGCCTTTTTCAGCTCGACCTTTATCACACTTATAAAGCCGTTCAAAAATATGCTTCAAATCTTCTTTCTCAATTCCCACCCCATTGTCTGCCAGTATCAGCTCCATGCTATTTTTCTTCTTTGACAGGGTTATTTTAATTTTATCTGCATGACTATGAGCAATTACATTTTGAATGAGATTATTAATAATCCTTATATAGCTGTCCACATCCAGCATTACCCGGACAGGCTGCTCAGGAATATCAATATCATAATCAACCTGTTTATCCTCAAAAATCGGTATCCAGTCAATCAGGATATTCCTTGTCAGCTCTGCGGTCTCAACAGAATGGATTTCCAAAACAAACTCGTCAGAATTTAGCTTAAACCAGTCAAAAAGTACATCAATATACTCTTTCAGATCGTGGGCTTTCCGGCGAGCAGTTTCAATATAATCATCCCGTTCCTTTCCTCTGACAATCCCCTTATGGGCAGCATCAAGATAGCCGATGAGAGTGGTAAGGGGCGTCCGGACATCGTGGGAAAGGCTCGTCATAAGCTGGCGATTAGTCTCTTCTGTCTGTCGGACAATCGAAAGCCTGCTTTCATAAAATACAACAATTTCATTGATTTCGTAGGCAAGAGGGGCTGTCAGTTCGTTAGCCGCAGACAAAATACGCCGATTGCCGTTTCCATTTTTTACATCCATCAGAGCGTCTGTCATTTCTGCTATCTTCTTCTTTACACGCCGTATAAAAAAGATGGAAGTCAGCACAGCCAGAACAGCAGTCGCAAGGGAAAGAAAGACAATAATTTTCATATCATTTATACCTCCTTGTTAAAGCGGTAGCCAATCCCTTTGACCGTCTGGATATACTTTGGACTCGAAGGTGTCACTTCTAATTTTTTACGAAGCCGGCTGATAATCGCCATAATATTACTGTCATCATAGAAATATTCTTCACCCCATACTGCCTCATAAATCTGCTGTTTTGTTAAAATTTTGCCCTGATGTTTTGCACAGTATAAAAGCAGATCAAACTCCTTTGGGGGAAGTATGAAAGTGCCGTTTCCCGTAGTAACGGAACGATTTTCAAGATCAATCTGCAATCCGTCAAAATCCAGTTTCTGCATAATCCCGGCTTGCCGATTAAATCGTGTATAACGGCGAATAAGAGAAACAATACGAGCAATTAATTCATCCATATCAAATGGTTTTGTCAGATAATCGTCTGCTCCGGCCCGCAGGCCCCGAACTTTAGAAACGCTGTCGTTTTTGGATGTGAACATCAAAATCGGCAAGTTACTCTCTTTGCGAATTTCCTCCAGTGTTTCAAACCCATCTATTCCCGGCATCATCACATCCAGCACCACAAGCTGGTATTTCTGTTCTTTTAATTTCTGCACTCCCTCTTTTCCGGTATTACAAAAATCAGCTTCTATATTTTCCGATTGTACACTACGTTTAATTAGCGCACATAATTCTCTGTCATCATCTATAATCAAAATTTTATTCATTCCGCACCTCCACAAAAAACATTATAGTTCTCTCATTTAAACAATGCAAGTGCGTAGATGGTAATCTGCTCCGTAGGCAATCTCAATATTACATCTTCTAATGGACTGTTTATTTAAAGAAATTTTTATATCTTATTCCTATCATTTGTGATATAATTCGTTCAAATAGAATTTTCAGGAGGACAAACACATGAAATTAATCTATGCCATTATTAATGAAGATGATACAGAAAGTGTTGTAGAAGAACTGAATAAAGCAGATTACAAGGTAACAAAGCTTTCCACAACCGGAGGTTTTTTAAAAAGAGGCAACACCACTCTTATGATTTGCACAGAAGATGAAAATTTAAAAGATGTAACCTCCAGAATTGAACGTGTATGCGGCAAACGCCACAAAGTAGAATATGACGTTCCCTGCATGAATTACTCCGCCGGCGCAATCGGCAGTTATTTCCCTGCCTGGTACGGCGGAACGAAAAAAGAAATCGAAGTGGGCGGTGCAATTATCTTCGCTGTGGACGTCTGCTATTACGAAAAAATATAACTGGCAAAAGGAGGCTTGCGCCTCCTTTTCTGCCCCTTCACAGCTCCTGATATCACCCTCCGATCATATGCTTCTGCATCAGCAGATACAAAAGCAAAATAGGAATCTACGTTGAATTTTACAGTGTTTTTGCAACTTCTCTTAAAATTTCCTGGCTTGCAGACGGAATTCTTCCAAGACCGTCCGGACCTACGTTTAATAAATAATTAATACCCATACCATTTAATTTTTTCTTAATCTCTGCAATTTCCCCTGCACTCTTCCAATTTTGATCCCATGCACAGTATCCCCAGCTGTCATTCATGGTTGCTGCCGTCTCATAAAGTCCGTAAGGAGAAGGCTTAAAACCATCAATCTCATTCATCAAAGCCGGATCAAATTCTGCATTTTCCGGCATTTCTTTTGGAATCTCGTTATCACCCAAAGATACATAATCATAAGCGCCGTTTCCAAGTCTAGAATTAATCAGGCAGTTTGGCTGATATTTCTTTACCAGTTCAAAAATCTGGCGGCTGTGTTTTTCTTCCAATGTCATGGGTACATCAAACCAAATCAGGCAAAGCTCTCCGTAATTTCTTAAAATCTCTTCCACCTGTGGATAAATTTTATTCCGGAAACAAATGTCAAAATCTTTCTTATCGTTTTCTGGAAAATCCCAGTCATTACACCATGCCGTTCCGGAACAAGGAATATGACCGGATAAATATCCGCCACCATGCGGCTCATGCCAGTCAAGATCCTGAGAATAATAAAGTCCCAGCTTCATTCCGTGCTTATAACATGCCTCTGCAATTTCTCCCACAACATCTCTTCCAAATGGTGTTGCATCCACCACATTAAATTTGTCTACTTTTGAATGATACATAGTAAAACCTTCATGATGCTTGCTTGTCACCACGAAATATTTCATTCCGCAGTCCTTTGCAAATTTTACCCATTCCTCCGCATTAAAATAAATGGGATTAAAGGCGGATGCCAGCCTCTCATAATCTGCATTTGGGATTCGAAGGCAAGTCTGAATCCACTCAGCATAGCTGTTGCTTCTTTTTCCTCTCCACTCTCCTGCAAGAAGGGAATAAAGTCCCCAGTGAACCATCATTCCATACTGTGCTTCTTTAAACCATTTACGCATATCCATACGTCATTCCCTCTCTTTCGTCTCTTGTTTTTTGATAATTTTATAATATACTAATAAGAAAATAATGTACATAACATTTTTGTACGAAAAGATGGACTTTTTTATGCAAACATGAATCCTTAAAAAACAAGGAAAATCATCAGCGTTTCCTTCCTGTACTCTGCCCAGATACTTCCTCCCATCTCTTCTGTCAGGGCTCTGGCAATAGAAAGACCAAGCCCTGTGGAAATACGGGCGTCTTCCACGGTAAAAAAGCGGTCAAACAGTTTTTCTACCTGCACAGTCTGAAGCTTTGGCGCTTTATTTGAAAAATGTATTTCTCCGTTTTCCAAAAGCTCCACCTTCATCTCTCCTTCGCTGTACTTTATCATATTACTTATGATATTTCCAAATACTCTTACAAGAGACGCTTTATTTACATTTCGGATAATTTTCTTATCTGGCATTTGAATTTCCGGTACGATTCCCTTACTCACCATCGCCCCGTAAAAGCTTAAAAGACTCTCCTCCAAAACACGGGAAATATCTGTTTTTTCTTTCTTTTTCGGTTCCTCCGAACGGACAATCGTGTAACAGAACAGTTCCTCTGTAAGATCTTTCATTGCTTCCGTTCTGTTCTTTATACAAAGAAGATACCTCTTTACTGCCTCGCTCTTTTCCTCCTCTTCCAGAAGCTCAAGATATCCGCTGATTGCGGTAAGCGGCGTTCGAAGGTCGTGGGAAATATTTGTAACCGCCTCTTTTAGTTCCATGTCGCCTTGCTGATACTTCTGTCTCTGCCTGCGCAAAAGTTTCAGTTCTCTGTTTATATCTGCCGCAAGCCTTCGAATATACCTATCCCCCGAGGAAACCGTAATCTGCGCATTCGTATCCTCCAAAAGACACTCCCTGAATATTTTCCGGATTTCATCTGTGCCTTTCTGCATCATTCTGATTTTTACAAAAAGTCCGACTGCTGTTAAAAAAAATCCAGCACTTATAATCCAGGGAAGCATTCTTTCACCGCCTTTATTTTAGATTTCTTTTCTTAAATATGAAAACTCCCAGACTGCAGAATAAAGCCGTCAGAGCCGCATCATAAATTATCACTGCACCGGGACGAGAAAGTTCCAAAGCCGCAAGCTGCACCGCCTGCCCGGAAGGATTTATATCCAGAAGAAATTCCAATACTTTTCTTTTTGAACCAAAAACATAATACGGATTAGGAACCTTCATAAGTTCCGTATCTTCCGTTATGACAGAAATATCTCTGCCCTGCTCTGTCTTCGGAATATACATATATTCTTCCTGCGACAATTTGTCGTGAACAGCCATTGCTCCACAGAGAAGGGAAAAACCCAGAAGAAGTCCTGCCACAGAAGCGCCCGCCTTTGTACCCACACTCACAGTAAGAAAGGTAAAAAGCGCCGCATCTGTTATGCACATTCCAGCTCCTGCAACAATATATACAACTATTTTCATCGCAGATACGCCTTCTGCTCCCATAAGAAAAAGACCAAGAATTCCTGAAACCAGAATTGAAGAAAAATAAATAAGCAGACATGCCGCCGCATTTACAACAAACTGGGAAACATAAATCTGAGCTCTTGTATAGCCTCCGATTAATTTATTGCGGAGAGTGCCATCGCTGTATTCTGTTCCAAAAAACAGGCTCACAAAAACAGCAATTACAAGAATCATAATCGTCTCTATAACAAAAAGTCCATCTTCAAAAGTATAAGGAATTGTTTCAGCAAGAGAATTGAAATGTGCCTGAACTGTCAAAAACGCAGACCAGATATTTACTAGAACTATCCCTGTCCAAAACACCCTGCTTTTCTTTATTTTATAAAATCCTGCAGAAATCAGATTACACATGTCTTCCACCTCCCACAAGATTCAAATAGTAATTTTCAAGCCCTTCTTCGAATTCCTGTATAGACAATGTTCTGCATCCTTCTTCTGCAAGCGCCATTACAAGTCCCGTTACTTCCAGTTCTCCGTAAACATCCGCCTCCTGCCTGGAATGAATCCGATATTCCAGCCCCATAGCGTCACAAACTGTACATAGGTTTTTCGTATCAGTCACTTTCATTTTCCAATATTTGCCGCAAATACGAAAAAGCTCCTTTGCACTGATTTCCTGTACTATCATTCCATTGTCAATAAATCCATAATGGGTGGCAATTTTAGAAAGTTCATCTAAAATATGACTGGAAATTAAAATGGTAATCTGATACTCTCTGTTTAACTTTAAAAGAAGTTCTCTGATTTCAATAATTCCCTGGGGATCCAGTCCGTTTACCGGCTCGTCAAGAACAAGGAAATCCGGATTACCGCAAAGCGCAACTGCGATTCCAAGACGCTGCCGCATTCCCAAAGAAAATTTTCCGGCTTTTTTCTTTCCGGTATGAGAAAGTCCTACAAGAGAAAGAAGTTCGGGAATCTCCTCATAAGAAGGAATCCCCCGCATGCGGAACTGCTCCTTTAGATTCTCTTCTGCCGTCATATCCTGATAAATAGCAGGCGTTTCCACTACTGCGCCCATTCTCTTTCTCATTTTATAAATTTTTGTATCCGTGTGTTTTATTCCAAACAAACTATAGCTTCCCGCTGTGGGGTTTTGCAATCCGCAAATCAACCGGATAAGTGTTGTTTTTCCTGCACCGTTTTTCCCGACAAATCCGTAAATAGCCCCTCTTGGAATTTTCATATTCAGATTACGAAGAACTTTCGTGTTTTTATAGGTTTTACATAAGTTCTGTGTCTTCAGACAATACTCCATCTTTCTGTCTCCTTTCATTTGATAGTCTCAGTCTATCGGAAAACAGTAAAGACAGCAGATAAAAAAACGTAAAGATTTCGTCAAGATTTTTCATCCACAATGCGAAACCCGATCCCCCACACAGACTCTATATATTCCTTTTCTTCTTCCTCCCCCAGCTTTCTGCGAAGATTGCTGATATGCTGCTTCAGAGAGCTTTCCGTACAATCCAGAGTATCCTCACTGATCCTGTCCAAAATAACCGATTTTGCCATTGCCTGCCCGGGATTTTGCATAAGAAGCTTTAAAATAGCAAATTCCGTTTTTGTAAGTCTTACCTTTTTATCGGAGACAGATACTTCATGCGACAGATAATCTAAAACAAGATTTCCCACTCTTAATTTCTCCTTATTTCCAGGAGCTTTTGTTTTTCGAAGCTGCACCGCAATCCTTGCAAGAAGCTCCCGGACTTCAAACGGCTTCGTAAGATAATCACAGGCGCCGTCCATCAAAAGCTTTACTTTATCCTCAAGCCCCGACTTTGCGCTTACTACAATAACAGGAATTTCTCTTATTTTTGAGAGCACTTCTTCCCCGGAAAGTCCCGGAAGCATCAGGTCAAGAAGTACCAGATCCGGCGTTTCTTTTTCCAGAAAGAGAAGCGCTTCTGTCCCGGAATAGGCACGGGAAACCTCGTATCCCGCTTTTTGAAGCGCTTCCTCAAGCATATCGCCGATATAAACATCGTCGTCAATAACGAAAATTTTTCCCTTTAACTTGCTCATCAGGCATCACTTCTGGAAAATGCGTTTTTCATGAGACAACTGGATGTATAGAGAACTTTATCAAGAAGCTCCTCTGTTTCTTCCTGTACAAAATCAGATATTTCTTGATTTGCAGCTTCAAAAAATGCTGTTTCGTCTTCCGGATTTTGCTCCAGAAACTCTCTGTCAAATTTTTTTATCATCTCAGCAGCCTTACTGCTCACCGCCCCCTGATACCGCTCAATGTGAGAAGCATTTTCTCCAAAATGAGGATCCGCAAGAGCAGCAATCATTCTGTTTGTCCAGTAAAAATTATCTGTTGTGGGCTTTGTATGTGCACCTGCTAAATATGCCGGTGTTTTATTGATTCTTGTATAAAATGGAACCATTTCATTAAACACATTACTTCCAAGAGCAATCCACTGAAGAGCTTTTAGTTCATCCGGCATATACGGCCGAATCTGTACCAGTCCCAGTACATTATTGCGGTTCACGCCGATTGCTCTGTATTTTCCTGCCATTTTGCTGTCAAAGCTTTTTCCGTATACATCATACGGTGTTCCCTGATAATGATTGGAAAGCGCCCACTTTACCTCATCAAGTGTGATTTTTCTTTCTGGCACAAATGCCCAGGGAAGATCATCGCTTTCTGGAGTAAAATCCGCATTCGGACCATCCCACACAAAAGAACGGGGATTAAAATACCGAAGCATTGCCCATGCACGAGGGGTATTATAAATATGATCTCCATCGTCATGAGAGCCAAAAGCATCTCTTGGATTAAAGATTTCTTCCGGATTCATGCGACGGTCAAGATGGTTTTCTTCCACAAGCGTTTTTAAAGTCAAAGAGCACATATGCTCTGCCTGTTCTCCATAGGCATCCTCAAAATCAAAAAAGTCCATTCCCAACTGATTTGGCATAACAACATATGTATCATCCGGTACTTTTTTTGCAATCCAGTTGTGTCCTCCTATTGTCTCAAACCACCAGATTTCATCTTCATCCTGAAATGCAATGCCGTTCATTTCATAAGTTCCATATGTCTCCAGAAGCATACCAAGACGTTTTACCCCATCTCTTGCAGATGTAATATAAGGAAGGGTAATCGTCACTATATCTTCTTCGCCAATACCACCTGGTGTTTCTTCTGTATGTTCGTCTCCTTTTTTATAAACAACGAGAGGATCTGCTCCCTGTACCCTAGCGTTTGAAGTAATTGTTTCTGTAGCAGTCATAGATACATTTTTCTCATTTACGCCAAATGCACCCCAGATTCCTTCTGAAGGATCATTATTGGGCATATAAGTGTACTTCATCGGATTTTCCGGCAATGGAATTTCCACATGAGAAAGTACAGATTTATAAACTCTTGGCTGATCCTTGGGCAGCATAACCGCAAATCTCTTCGGGTCAAATTTTCCCGCACAGGAATCCTCATTTCTGGCTACAATAGTAGAGCCGTCATAACTTGCTTTTTTTCCAATTAATATTGTTGTACACGCCATATTCATTTCCTCTTTTCTTCTGTATTATTTCTGAGTTATATTGGTTGTATTACTTTTGTGTAATTCCTCTTTCTTCCAAAATATCATCAATTAAATATCGAATAAACTCTCTGCAGCCTCCGCAGCCTGTACCGAACTTTAACTGTTCCTGCACTTCCTCATAAGTCGTTGCCCCGTTAAGAATGGCATCTTCTATTTTTCCGTAACTGATATTTTTACAATTACATGCAATTTTATTTCTGTTCATAATCTATCCCTCTTTTCTGAAACTTTCTGTTCATGTTTTTTATATTGTACAAGCATGGTCATCTTTTGTTCTTATAAGCATTTTACGATATTTTGCCTCTTTTGTATAGCCTCTTTCTCTCTGCGATGAAAAAATACGAATTGCTCCAACCATTCTCCAAAGACCGCAAACAGCAAAAGAAACTGTTATAAAACAACATATCTCTCACTTGCCACCATTTGATTATCCTAGTATGATAATACTGATAAAATTTGAGAAATAATTGAGATTTATATGGGATAATACAATTTAATGAAAGGAGCACAGATATGAACAAAAAAATCATGGTTGTTGATGATGAGCCTGGTGTTGTAGCAATCATACAAAGTTATTTTGAAACAATGAACTATCAGGTTATAACGGAAATGAAGCTATAAAAAAACTAACACAGACACCAGATATTATTTTATTGGACATAAATATGCCTGATATTGACGGTCTAACACTCTGTCAAGGCATTCGCCAATATATCACTTGCCCTATTCTTTTCCTAACTGCCCGAATTGAAACCGCAGATAAAATTAAAGGTTTTTCTGTTGGCGCAGATGATTATATCCAAAAGCCTTTTGACCTTGATGAATTAGGTGCAAGGATAGCCGCCCATTTAAGACGTGAAAACCGTAAGCAAGAACAATCTTCTTTACGCTTTTTTTGTGATATGGTAATTGACTACACAAAAAGAGAAATTACAATCCACCAAAAACGTATTACTTTGTCTAAAAAAGAGTTTGACATTATAGAATTGCTTTCTATCAATGCTGGACAAGTCTTTGACAGAGAACGGATCTATGAAAGAGTGTGGGGGTTAGAAGGTATTGGCAATAGCGACACAATTATGGAGCATATCCGTAAAATCCGTAATAAATTTGCGGAACATAGTTTGCACAATTACATAGAAACTGTTTGGGGGGTAGGGTATAAATGGAATGGATAAAACAAATGAAATTAAAAAAAGCATTATTTTCAATCATATTTATCAATATTACAGTTGCATTTGTTTTGTCACTTTTTATCATTTGGATATGTATAGAATTGCGTTCACAAATTGCTCCAACGGCAGGACTTTCTATCGATGTTAATTCTGCTCATTCCATTACCCAACCCCAAGAGTCAACTTCTCAATCCTTATTGATTGCAGACATGATTTCTCTTGCTCAAATATTGTTACCAATTTTGATTTATTTAATTGCGCTGCTTACCACTGCTTCTATGTTTTACCATCTGAAATTAAAAGAGCCATTGAGAACTCTTACAAAAAGTGCTACCTGTATCATAAACAATAATCTTGATTTTACGATTGAAACCAAAACACAAGATGAATTAGGGCAACTATGTGCCGCTTTTGAAACCATGCGTAAAACATTATTGGAAAATAATTATACATTATGGCGACAAGCAGAAGAAAGAAAAAGATTAAATGCTGCATTTTCGCACAATTTACGAAATCCTGTTACTGTATTAAAAGGCTCTGTCAAATTAGCCCTAAAAAACATTGAAGATATTACCACAACTTCAAATCCGTTTACTGATAATCTACTCCGAATTAAAAGCTATACAAATAGAATAGAACAATATATAGAAACGATGAGCAGCGTTCAAAAATTAGAGGATATAGCTATCCAAAAAGAACTTGTAAAATGGGAAAATCTTGTGTCTGAACTTAAAAATATTCTTTGCTTTGTTGGGGAAGACAGTCAAAAACAAATAGTATTTACTGCAACGAAATATGAAAAGAACATTCTGATTGATAAATCTGTTTTATTTCAAATTATAGAAAATCTTGTATCTAATGCACTACGTTTTACTGCAACCCGCATTGATATTTTTTGCTCTATATCAGATAGACAATTACTATTATCTGTAACAGATGACGGCAGTGGTTTCTCAGACAAGCTGATAAAAAACGGTATTCAGCCCTTTCAAAAAGGAACTGAAGAGATAGGACATTTTGGAATGGGATTATATACTTGTGAGCTACTATGCAAAAAACATGGCGGCAATATAACCCTTAAGAACAATCAAGTAGGAGCAACTGTTTCTACCACATTGACAATAAAATAAAACTTGAGGGATTTTTGAGATTTATCCTATATATTCTCCTTATCATCAAACGAAAAGGAGAATTTTTTATGCAAATTCAAGCAAACCATATTTCAAAAATTTATGGTGCAGACAAAAATAAAGTTACTGCACTGAAAGCCACTTCTATGACAATCTGCGAGGGCGACTTCATTTCCATAATAGGACCCTCTGGCAGTGGAAAAAGCACCCTGCTTCACATTATAAGCGGCTTGGATAATCCAACTTCTGGCATTGTACTTTATGACAATACCGATATTCATAATGGGAGTGATAAGACCTTATCGGCTTTTCGTCGCCAAAAAATAGGATTTATTTTTCAACAATTTAATCTGCTTCCGGTTTTAACTGCCCGCGAAAACATTATCATGCCCCTGCTTTTAGACAAAAAGAAACCCGACGAAATCTATTTACAAGAACTCTCCTCTCTCTTAGGGTTAGAAAACCGTTTATCGCATTTACCCAATGAGCTTTCCGGCGGACAACAGCAGCGTGTAGCTATTGCAAGAGCTTTGATCGCAAAACCGGATATTATTTTCGCCGACGAGCCTACGGGAAATCTTGATAGTAAAAGTGGAAACGAAGTAATGAAAATGCTTTACAATATCCGAAAAAAAATGAACAAAACTCTTGTCGTAATTACTCACAATCCCCGTATTGCAGAAATGGCAGACCGCCGATTTACAATTATTGATGGAGAACTTTCGGAGGTGGATATAAAATGAAATCGTATTTATCTCTTGCTTTCAAAGAATTAAAAGCACAAAAGGTTATGGCAGCACTCATTTTAATTGCTATAATACTCTCAAGTATTATGACAACTGCTATCGGACAATCTCTTGGTATTTTACAATCTATGAGAATAGAACAGGCTTCTTCGTTAAATGGCAATCGTTATGCCACATTTCATCAAATCAAAGAAAAAGAAAAACTGCAATTAGAAAATGATAACCGACTTTATGATGTGGGCAGTTTCATTAATGTCGGAATTACTGAACTCGGGAAAAGCGGTCTTAACTTATTTATCCGCGAATACTCAGGAAATGCCTTAGACGCATATCCTGCTATCAAAAAAACAAAAAAAGGTAAATTACCAACTTTGCCATTTGAAATTGCACTGCCAGAAAACGCATTACCCTATTTAGATAAAGCAATCCGTATTGGAGATACCATAACTTTGCAAGCGCGAATATCTCGCATGGACGGAACATTGCCTGAATACTCCTACTCTGTCACATATACCGTTTGCGGCATATTAGAAAGTAATTATATTGGATATTCTACTGGAACTTTAGATGCTGTCACAGGTTTAGGAACAGCAGCTGCTGTTTTGCCGGATAATTATTTACTTTATTCAACAGATTTCAAAACAAAAGATACCTTACACTTTCAATCTATCATTGATGAATTGGTAAATAATATAGGTGTAGATAAATCAAATATACAATACAACTGGATTTTGTTGGATGCACTTGGTATTTCTTACAGAGAATCCGGAAAATCTGATACAGATACCGGCTTTTCTTTTATGACGCTTGCCGGTGTCATGGTTGGCGTACTTGTACTGCTTGCGGCAGGCCTAGTAATTTATAATATTTTGAAAATAGCTGTAACCAAACGAATCAAAGAATACGGAACACTCCGATCCCTTGGAAGCGAACGCAGGCAGATTTACAGTTTGGTTTCTCTCCAACTTTTAATTTTATGTGGTATCGGTATTCCTATCGGGATATTGATCGGTGCGTTATCTGCAAAAGGAATTTTAATCGCTGCCACGAGTATTCTAAATTCCGATTTATTTATGGCAAGCAGTGCAACGGAACTTAATCAGGCAATTAACGCAACAAGTTCTAATAACTTTCTTTTATATTTTGTAAGTATTGCTATAACGTTGATATTCGCAATGTTAGCATCATTTCCAGCAGCAAGATATGCTTCTCATGTATCGCCTACTATTGCTATGTCGGGGCAAATCATAAAAATACAACGTCATAGTCGTAAAGTAAACGTCATTCGTAATTTTGAAGCTTACTATGCAAGACTGAACTTAAAGCGGGGACGCGGCAGGACTGTTATTACTATCCTCTCATTGATTATGAGTATCACTGTTTTTGTATCCCTTCAAAGTTTTACGGCACTCCTTGATACAAGTAAAAATGTGCAGGATATGACTTTAGGCGATTATGCGGTTACGAACGAAAATATTGGAATTTCCCCAGAAAGCATATCTGAAATTCGTGATAGCGAACTGGTAGAAAATTTAGCAACAACAAAATTATCTGTTTATACTCAAGGCGCGACTGGAAGTATTCCGATTGAACTGGACTTTAAACTGCAACCTGCAGAAAGTTTTCAAGTTGCAGGTATAGATGATACCCGTTTAATTTCTTATGTAAATGGTTTATCAGAACAAGATAAAGCTGATTTGTTATCAGGAACAGCGCGTGTATCGTTAAAAATCCAATTTCATTTTCTTATGAAGGGAAAAATTTTAACAATACTTCCTTTGAGTATAACGATACAATACTGGTTAACGCATACAAGCTACGCATTGTGGGTATTGCCAATACAGCTGTTACAATTAACAACGAAGGCTTTACAAATGGGGTACAGATAATAGTCAATGATAAAACATATGGCCTACTGACAGCAAATAATTGTTATTTGGAAGTTTATCCAACCTTAAAGTCCAATGTGGATTATGCACAGTTCGAAACATGGCTAGATAATTGGTGTGATAAAAACACAGGTAGTCATTGGATTTCCTATCAGCAGACAACGGAACAACTTAAAGAAAGTTTCAAACAAATCAACATTTTATGTTGGGGGCTTATTTTCTTTATTGGTCTTATCGGGATACTGAATATTGTGAATACCGTTTACAGCAATATCCACACCCGTATTGCCGAAATAGGTATGCAACGAGCAATTGGTATGAGTGCAAACAGCCTTTACAAAACCTTTTTATGGGAGGCGGCTTATTACGGAATTATTGCATCCGTAATCGGAGGAATATTAGGATATATTTGTACGATATTTGTAACCGCCGCTATAACAAATAACCTACAATTTGTTTCTGTCCCGTATTTATCAATTATAGAAGCAACATTAATATCCATTGCAGCTTGTTTGCTCTCAACAGCAATTCCTTTGCATTCTATTGCAAAAATGAATATTGTGGAGGCGATTGAAACCATTGAATAATTTACAAGAACACTACAATTAATTTATTAAAAGCATGGCAATTTTGAAAATAACTCGCAAAATCACCATGCTTTTTTAATTAACATTTAGAATTTTTTGCATATTCCCCCTGAAGATCAAACCCGTGATTCATAGGCCCGGAACCTTTCCCCAAATCAAGCATCGCGGCAAGAGCCTCAGAAATATAGTCTTTTGCTCTCCGAACAGCTTCCGCCAAAGTAAATCCCTTCGCAAGATTAGAGGCAATGGCGCTGGAAAGTGTACAGCCGGTACCATGTGTATTTGAATTATGGATCCGTTTTCCCTCAAACCACTGAAATCTTCCATTTTCATAAAGCAAATCATTGGCATCATTGATACTGTGACCGCCTTTAAGCAAAACTGCACAATGATTGTCATCTCCAATCTTCTTTGCAGCAATGAGCATATCCTCTTTTGTTTCAACAGCCATACCGGAGAGAACTTCTGCTTCCGGAATATTTGGTGTCACAAGAACAGCAATTGGAAGCAGCTCTTTAATCAGAGTCTGAACCGCATCATTTTTTATCAAAGCAGAGCCGGAAGTTGCTACCATTACAGGATCAACTACCACATTATTTGCATGGTAATATCTCAATCTGTCAGCAATCACACGGATCAACTCACCTGATGATACCATGCCGATTTTCACCGCATCCGGATAAATATCTTCAAATATAGCATCAAGCTGTTTTTCCAGAAAATCAGGCGTAACCTCCTGAATTGCTCTTACTCCTGTTGTATTCTGGGCAGTAAGCGCTGTAACAGCACTCATACCATAAACTCCATTCATGATCATCGTCTTCAGATCTGCCTGAATCCCCGCGCCTCCGCTGCAGTCACTTCCTGCAATCGTCAATGCTGTTTTTAAATTCATACTTGCATTTTCCTTTCTTAAAATCGCTGTTTCTTAAACACACCTTACATCTATAATCTTACCTAACCGGAAATAAACTCCCAAAAATCTTTTGTATGCACAAAATTCACCAGATAACAATCAGCCAGACGGCGAATTTCCTCTTGATATTTCTCACTTTCATCATATACGGCTATTACTGAAAAACCATCTCTCCTTGCTGTCAAAGCTGCATGAAACGCATCTTCAAATACAACCGTTGTATTTCGTTCAGCTCCACAGGCCTCCATTGCTTGCCGAAAAATAAATGGTTCCTCCTTGCCATGCCCGATTTCGCTGCAGGTGAAAATCGCATCAAAATATTGACTCATTCCACACCTCTTCAAAGCCGCTTCTATCTGATACCGTTCAGAAGCTGTGGCAATACACATGGAAATCCCCGCTTTTTTCATATGTTCCAGAAACTCACAAACCCCAGGTTTCGGTAAAATCTCACTAAGATAAAAATGCTCAACCATCTGATTGATACCTTTCATGATTCCTTCCGTTGAAAGTGGCAAATTATACTCTCTCCGCAAATAACAGGCTGCCTGATAAAGGCTTAGCGTTCTGACGGCTTCACGCATAGACGGCTTCGGCTCTTTTCCAAGGGAGCGAAGATAACGTTCTCCAATCTCATCCCAGATAAACATAGAATCAAACAAAGTTCCATCAAAATCAAAAATCGCACATTTTATATTCATCCCTTTACCATCTCTTCCGACAGCCTGCGAAGCATGCAGCATTCATCTTCGATATTCTCTGCTGCAAAAATCGCACTGACCAGAGCAACTCCATCAACTCCTGTGCCGGAAAGCTGAGATATATTTGCTTTACTGATACCTCCAATCGCAACGACAGGAATATCTACAGCAGAACAAATATCCCGAAGAACCTGTCTTGACAGAACTTCTGCGTCTGATTTTGTAGAAGTTGAAAATACCGCTCCAACACCCAGATAATCTGCACCACTTTTTACGGCTTCCAGAGCTTCTTCTACTGAATGGGCAGAAACACCGATTATCATATCTTTTCCAACTCTCTGTCGAACCTGGGAAGCTTCCATATCTTTCTGTCCCACATGAACCCCATCCGCATGACATTTGATTGCAATTTCTACATTATCATTTATCAGAAACGGAACCTTATATTTTTTACAAAGAGCTGCCATCTCTATTGATTCTCTCAGAAAATCTTCCTCATTTAAATCTTTTTCACGGAGCTGAATGCAGGTTGCGCCGCCTTTTAAGGCAGCTTCAACCTGTTCGTATAAACTTTGTCTGCCTGTCCATGCTCTGTCTGTAACAGCATAGAGAAGCATTGTTTTTTTATCGCACTTCATATTTTGCACCTTTCCCCAACATTTCCGGAGTCATATTATAAACTGCATCAATAATATAGTTTCGATACGTGGCATTTCCGTCCATTTCTTTAAGTCTGCTATACGCCACCTCACCGGCGTAACCCATAGTACAAACAGCTGCGACACACGCTTCCAACAGACATTCTGGATTTGCCGCTGCAAAAGCAGCCGTCATAGATGAAAGCTGACAGCCTGTTCCTGTAATAGAAGCCATCATAGAATGTCCGTTACGGATACAATATGCTTTTTTACTATCCGCAACAATATCAATTGCACCGGTAATCACAATAACAGCCCCTGCTTTTTCTGCAAATGCTTTGGCAAAAGCAACGGCTCCTTCCAGGTTTTCTTCCGTTATTTTATCTGCCACATCTGCATCTACCCCTTTTGTTGTCCCACTTCCGGACGCAAGCGTTTTAATTTCAGAAATATTACCACGAATCACAGAAAACTTCACTTCTTTCAGAAGTCTTCTTGCTGTATCTGTCCGTAGCTTAGACGCTCCCGCACCCACCGGATCCAACACAACGTGATGATGCAATTCATTTGACCGTTTGCCCGCAATCAGCATGGCATCGATTGTTCTCGTATTCAGTGTCCCGATATTAATATTCAGTCCTGCGCAAATCTCTGTAATCTCTGCAGCTTCATTCTTATCATCAGCCATGATAGGGGAAGCTCCACAGGCAAGCACAATGTTTGCACAATCGTTGACTGTCACATAATTTGTAATATTATGAATAAGCGGATTTTTCTTCCTCACATTTTCAAGCATATTCTCAAGCATATTTCTTTCTCCCAGTTATCAAACAGATTCCTGCATGGTATGCAGAACATTCGATTTTTTCAAGCTGTAAAGCAGAACTGCAGAAATAACCGCTCCACCAACAGTAGAAATTAAAAACGGAACGATATAGGCATAAAAAGCAAGACCGGATGCACTTTGTCCCATAAAAAGAATTGCCATAGGATACGCACACAGTCCGCCAAGGATTGCTGTGCCAAATACTTCTCCAGCAAGCGTTCCGAAAAGATTTCCGGTTTTACTGTAAACCAGCCCACACAGCAAAGCTCCAAACATACTTCCCGGAAAAGCCATAAGGCTTCCAAGTCCAAGCAGATTTCGAATCAGAGAAGCTCCAAAGGCAACACCTACTCCATAGCCCGGTCCCAAGAGAACCGCACACAGTATGTTGATCATATGCTGTACCGGAGCACACTTACTCCCAAATACAGGAAAAGAAAACAGGCTTCCCACAACGGCAACTGCACAGAAAACACCGGCTATCGATAATTTTTTAATGTTTATTTTTGTCATATTTATTTTCTCCTTTGAGTTAATCAGGAAACGGCTGTAATCAGCGACGCTTCCAAAATAGATATAGTTATCCCTTGATAACTACGGAAGTTCGGTCGATACTTTCTGGTATCCTCTCACGCCGGAACACGGCTTCCCATCGCTGATATACAAAACTCAGGGCGCTCCCCCTCAGTCCGCCACATAAGTGGTCTCCGCTCCCCCTTTCTCAAAGATAATCAAACATAATAAAACAGGAGACAAACCTTACGGCGCCTCCTGTAAAAAATCCCTGTATAATGACTTCCTACGGCGGCATTATCCGCATCAGGTTTAAGGGTCGAAGTTCGATTACTTCCTCTCAGCCTGCAAACACAAGCTCCCCTGTATTTATTTCGATAATTATTTTACCTCTGTTTTCCAAAAAACACAATAGATTTTCTAAAAAATACAATAAAAACGCTTATCACATTTTTTATTTTGTTGTCTTTTTCCCAGAAATATCCGGAAGCTGACAGCAATAAGCAATTCCAAGAGGCGTAACCAGAAGCGGATGAACCGGCTGATAAACCGGAAGCTTCAGGCGTTTCTCAAATACCGGTGTAAATTCGCGAAACATGGAGGAACCACCTACAACATAAATAGCCGGAACATCATATCCTTTGATAAACTTTTCTGTTATTAAAGCCATTTTTTCTACAGTAGCTTTAATCACAGGGAATATTTCATCCTGCCTGTCCGTCTGTCTTTTCAGTAATTCCGCCTCTTCATAGGAAATACGATAATGCCCCGCAACCGTCATCGTCATATGAGTTCCCCCAGTTGCTTCATCATCCGTATAAATTACTTTTCCGTTATTTAGAATGCTGATTCCTGTAGTACCACCACCTACATCCACAACAGCGCCATCACTTATTTTTAATACAGCAGCGGCAGCAGTCGGCTCATCTACGATATTCGTCACTTCAAAACCGGCACCCTCCAATACATACCCAATACTCTTAACACTACCTTCAGATACTCCAGGCGGAATTGCTGCTGCCGCATAAGTAAGCTCCGTACCAAGCCTCTCTTCCAGTGTTTCTTTTAACTTTGATACAAGTTGTACGCATTCATAATAATTCAAAATCACTCCATCCTGAATTGCGTGAGAAGGTGCAGAAATTCCCGCTATAGGGCGATTTGCAGTATCCACAACCGCCAGAACGGTATTTGCAGTTCCAAGATCCACGCCCACTTTTAATCTTCCTTTAAATTTTTTGCATTCACCTGTTTCTACAAGCTCTGCGAAATTTGACAATGTTCTGTTTTTTAAATCCATTTTACAACTCCATTTTAAATTTTAATATTTGTTCTCTATGATTTCTCCTGCTTTACGCCAGCTATTCTGAATGCCTATAAAGCCAGTCCACACTCAAATGGCAACAGCATATATTTTTCAGTATTTGTAAGCCCGTATGACTACAAATCCCGAATTTCCCATTTTTCGGAACTGAGATTATCTGCCCCATATAGAAATTGTGCAAACGGAATATTTCTATACTGGGAAATTGCCAGCATTGAAGCACATTCCATTTCAACAGTCAGACATCCCTCCTGCCGCCGCTCCTACCCGGGATAAACAAAAAGCAATCTCCTGATTTTTATACAAAATTTTATAAACCGGCAATGCACCGTTTGTGGTGTACAGTTCTGCTATCTTTTTTGCATTCTCCATAGAAGCAAACTTCTGAATAATATTTTCAGAAAATATGGAAACACAAATTCCCGGAAAAGCCTTTATTTTTTCGTTGTATCAAATGGAGTAAAAAGTGCCGCTTCTGTTATATTCTCTTTTTGAAAAATCGTCTTCATACGCGTTCTCCTTACTCTGGATTTTTAATTTTTTCCTTTTCCTGATACTCTTCCACAAGGTAAGCGTCGCTCATACAGTGCATATCAGAAACACCATCCCGCATAAGCTGATAAACTTTAGAATAGTAAAAGAAACGAAGCGCTTCATCAAGGGAAAGTCCTTTTTGATTTGCAAAACTCTCAATTATACGACTATATTTTTTTTGAAGCAAAATCGGATTTGCATTCACACAAGTTCACTCCCTCCAAAATGCAACAGTTCCAGTGCTTTTTCTGTACGGAAACAAATCTGAAGATTTGGTTTCTCGTAACGCAGACGTTTAATAGCTTCCTCTTTATCAATCAATCCATCAAAAAACAATTCTACTGTATTAAATACTTTATCATTGGCAACACCGCCAACCACAAGATCATAATCTGAAGTATCCCGTCCACTCCCACAATTCAATATAAAATCAAGCCATTTTTCAGAATACGAATCAAATTCCAATACTTTTAATTCTGATTTTCGACCTTCATCAAATAAATACTTTGAAATGACTCCTTTTTTTCCGAGACGCTTAAAGCGTCCCACCCATTTCGCCGCTTGTTCATACAGAGGTGTAACATAAAATCCCCGACCAAAATCTACATTTTGTCTGGAATAGAGTAAATCCGGATTGGAAATCTCCAGATAAGAACCATGATATAAAATCATACTTTCACCCCTTTTTCTCGCATTACAAATAGAAGTTCATCTACAATATACTCACGGCTCTGCGTATGAAGCGACTCATATTCAGGAACAATATATCCATTCAAAATGTCACTTTTTTCAGTAAATGCCTGCAAAATAACTTCTGCTTTAACGCCAAGTTTTGCCGCAACATTTTCAATACAAAACACAGCAAACTCCAATTCATTTGCATTTTTAATTCTTTCATTTGACATTATGAGTAGTACCCCTATTTTCGCTTGATAAAACAATTCAAGAAAACCCTTGAAAGCCCATTTCTGAACCTTCAAGGGTTTTAAAATTCGTTTTGTTCCGAAAATTAGTTTCCCATCTGTTTTGCGAAGTCTAGATTAGTTACCAGCCTGTTTAGCAAAGTTTTAAGAAGATGAACCTATCCAACACCTTTAATTTCCTTGCTTTTTCGCACTTGATAAAACAATAGATTCAGATAATAGCTTATACTTTCTATTAATTTTTACTCAATTTTGTTGAGTACAACCCACCCTTATAAAATCCCCAGTAATTTGTCATACTCAAATGTTTCTGTATTGTTTGTGTTCTGTAAAAAGTCTCCCACACGATCAGCTTCTTTTGTTTTTATATCATCTAAAACGTGTGTATAGGACACTGTAGTATTATAATTCGCATGTCCCATAATTTCCTGCACAGTTCTCGGTGTCATTCCTTTTTCAAAACATCTTGTCGCAAACGTATGACGTAACGCATGGGGATGAACTCTTTCAAATTTTTTTGGAATTCCACCAGTATATAACGCTTCTGTCCTGAACATATCATTTATCTGACTCGTTATATTCCTCATATCACTTTCTATACTGTATCTTCCTATTGGAGACCCCATAGATGTAAGAAACACAAGATTTCCTAACTCTTCCGGCTGTCTCCACCGTTCACCCATATCAGTATGCTTTCGCTTGATCTTTTCAAATTGTCTTTCCAGAATAACCTTTGTTTCACCAAAGAACGGAACTTTTCTTACAGAATTTTCTGTTTTAGGCGATGTCAGGCGCATTGTTTTTTCCCCATCTTCATATTGATAAGACAATGTCCTTTTTACATAAATAAATCGATTGGCAAAATCTATGTCTTCCCATTGCAAGCCGCCAACCTCTCCTATCCTCATACCAGTGAGCAACATAAACTTGTACATTTCTTCATACCAGCTTTTGGTTCGTTCAAGGTAATCAATAAATATATTCTGCTCTTCAACAGATAATACTCTTCTTTCAACCTTTTCGCACTTTGGTATAACTACACCCACAACTGGATTAAGATTCATCAAACCATTTGCTATAGCTGCCTCTACGCAATTTTGGAAAATTCCGGTTGCTTCCCTTACTGATTTGGAAGTTCTTCCATTCTCCAGCATATCCGCAATCGCTGTCTGTACATGAAGCTGCCGAATGTCTGCTAACGGTTTAGAACCTATTCTTACGCCATAATAATTCACAAATTTTCTTTTATATGACGCTGATCCTCCATTTTTTAATGTCGGAGCTTTATATTTTCTATACCATTCTTCGAACCATTCATTTAAAGTAATATTCTTGCCATCCATTCCCGGCATTAACGTACTTCTTTTAGCCTCATCAATAGCAACAGCCAGCTTATGTTTTAATTCTTTCAGTTTCCAATCGTATAATACAATAGAATGTCCTTCTACCTGTGCCCGTCCCATATATCTGCCATCTGGTCTTTGAGATAAGCCTTTGCCTAATTCATTTCCTTTAAGATTCTTACCCATAATTCTAATCCTTTCACAATTGTTCATATCACAATCCTGAAAAGTTCAAATTATCAGCAATTTCTAAAATCACCTGGAGAAGTGATGCTACTTTGATTCCTTCAAATCGGAGTATTTTCCCTTACGAAATTGTACATCACTATAAAAGTCGCTCATGCCTGAATTTTTTTCAAAAGCCTCCAAGCTCATAATTACCATATCGCCATAGCCGTTTTTAGTAATAAATATAGGTTCATCTGTACTATGACACATTTCAGATAATGTATTTGTATCTCGTAATTCTCTGATAGGAATTATCTTCGGCATCTACTCATCTCCTTTCTTTTATATTGTAGCACAATTATGTACCGTTTTCAAGTTTGATTTTAGATCTTGCTTTTTTGAATTGTGACGAACAACCTAGTTTCAAAACTTTACATAGTTAATTGAAACTTTGCATTTTTCTTTAATTCTTCATCAAACAATACTCTATGTACAAAAACTCTGCGTCCAATCCGAACTACAAATTTACAACATGGATTAGAAATTATCTCTCTTGCTTTCGTTTTTCCAATTCCAACATAACTACAAAACTCATCAATAGACAACAATGTTTTATCTACTTCCATTCCACTGCCCCCTTCCATATACTTTGTCGGGATGCCTGCTAATAAAAAAACACTTTCTACCTATTTAAATGCTCTTTTATCAGCAGACATCAAAATAAATCCTGCAGTCAGCCATCAGGTCATGGCTCGCATTGGTATTGCACCATCTTCTTCAGACCGGACTATTGCCGGAAGTATCATTATCAAAAGCAGCATCATCGCCACAGAGTTCCCATCTTCTGCCTGTAATCAAATATTTCTCGCTCGTACCTTTACTTCAATACTGTTATCAGCATTTCATCGTTTACAATCTCCGCAAGCTTCCCGACAAATTGTCGGGAAGTGACAGAAACAGATAGTTCTGGCGTATTCATTACATAGCTCAACTGCTCCATACGTCCTGCAGGATCAACCATATTCAATTTTCAATGTGCGTAGCATCCGGGCATTCAGCTTTTGAAAGGGAAAAAGCCTTTATTCCAGATACCGTATTATCAACTCAGAAGAGTTCTTCTCTCCTCTACTGTCGATTTCCAGCTTTACCTGTCTCATATGGCACAGGCTTAAAAGCCAGAATTTTTGTAATCAGCTTTGTTTCTAAACGCCGACGCAGTGTTTCATCTACACAATAATGTACCTGTCCAAATTCATCGAACATAATTCTGGTGGACAGGCTGGCTATGTATCCTTCGTAATGTTTCAACACTGTATTGATTACTTCTACATCACCCTCTGATGCCGCCTTAATAATATGGAAAGGCAGCAATCCAGATTCGTTCATCTGTGTGTTATTCTTTCTCATCTGTACTTCCCTCCATAATATTTTTCATTAATTTAAGCGAGCGTATGCGATGCTCACGAATGGTGCTACGAACAAGACTCATTTTTCTTGCTATCTCAGCATCACTCATATCCAGAAAATAAGACAACAGTATCACATTCCGTTTCTTTTCCGTTAGATTCTGCAAAGCCTCCGCAATCAATGCGTCTTTTACTTCAATGTCATAGCCTAAAACCTGAAACCAGTGTGTTTCAAGATTATACTCATCCATCGTAAATAGTTTGCTCAGCTCCTTTTCTGTCAGTTCTGACAACATCACTTCATGCTTTTGCCGATAATCCATATGTTTTTGATAATTAATAACTTCGCCTTTCAATGCCAATTTACATATCCGATCAAACTGATGTCTGACCGTTTTTTCCTTCCAGGAAGAAGATTGCTCCATTAGAGTTCACCTCCTTCCCGTCCAACTGGTTATGAGCGAATATCTTATTTCCCTTTCGCTCAATATCCCAATCAGTTACTCCCCGTTGAGGGGGTGAAGAGGTGAATTTTTCAAAAATAATGGAAATAATTTCCCCAAGATATAAAAAACGCCCAAACAGGCACACAAATAATACTTGTGCCCATTGGACGTCATTTATATCAAATCTTCTGTTTTTACTATCATTTACGATAGTGTATAGTTCACTTTTCAGGGCAGAAAAATCCGCAACAGCAAAGATATTGCTTATTTATGCCTCCAGATCTGCCAGAAGCAGCTTCCGAGTTTTATCAAAATAAAAAAATCCTTTGATCTGTCTGGACTTCATAGACCTCCAAAACGCATCAAAGGATAAAAATATATGCCAAAAACCTTTGAACAGTGCGTTTTTTTATATACACCATCCAAAGTCTACCATTCTAAATAGTGAACTATTTCCTATAGATTTAGTGAACTAATACCGCATTTTCTTTCTCCCCAATGAACTATACACTGTATGTGGAGGTGTAACGCATGGCAAAAAAAGATAAAGATAAAGAATTGGGATTGTTTTTCAAAAAGGCCCGAACAGACCAGAAACTTACTTATGATGAGACTGCGGAAATATCCGGTATCTCAAGCAGATATTTAAAGCAAATAGAAAATGATGGAGATGTTCCAAGTTTTCATAAAATCAAACAGCTTGTCTGTGCATTGAATGTTTCCCCTCTTCCTTTATTTTATCAAAAAGAGCATACGGAGAATCTGGACTATCAACGGCTGCTGCTGTATCTGTCAAAATGTTCTGATGACCAAATTACTACCATTCTGGCCATCGTTGAAGCCTATCTTCGTACATATAAAAATCCCAGGTAAGAAAATATCAGGAATATCTGTATTTCACCTGTAGATTTTCTGAATTATTCTGTAGGTGGTATGCGAACCGACATACCACCTCACCTCTTATTCCTTCAACTTTTCTACCAGTTCTTTCATATTTTTTCCTTTTTTGATAAGCCCAAGACCACCAAGCATCTGTGCCCCATCAACCATCCCCTGATAATAGGAACGCTGCTCTTCTTTAAAATGGGCATGTTCCAACACTTTAAGATATTCTTCCAAAAAAGTTTTATCTGCATCCGACATTTTCTCTAATCGCAGCATAAATTTTTTCTGCATTTTCTTTAATTCTGCATCAGCCTCTTTCACATCTTCCGGATTAACTGCATACTCCCGATCAGCCGAATCACATCGTAATTCCTCCAGATAATTTGACAGTGCTTCATAAAATTCATTCATTTTGTTTCCACCTTTCCTGTTTAAAGTTTTTCACACTACAGGATGTATTATCAGGTCTGCCAAAACGCAGAACAATAAAATTTTCGATAACTTCATCTTTAGAAAGTTTTATGCGAGGAATAAAATGATAATCTACTGGGATAAAAATACAAATTCCAAAAATCGAATAGGGAAACGTGTGAAAGAACTGCGAATAGCAAAGAAACTTTCCCAGAAGGCACTTGCTGAACAACTTCAGCTCGCCGGATATGACTTTAATGATTTAACAGTATTAAGAATTGAACAGGGTACCCGGTTTGTACCGGATTATGAAGTGGTGGCTCTGGCAGAACTGTTTCAGGTATCTTGCGACTACCTATTAGGTATAATCGACATAAAATAAGCCATGAATTGCGAACACCACAAGCCATAGCTTATTTTTATGAGATTATAGAAGACACTCATTCCTATTTTGAATAATATTTAGCACTCCACAATTTCAAATCCAGCATCTTCCAATGTTTTTCTATCTGTTTCGGAAAATGTTCTCGGTTTTGGCACACCTATTGCAAGTAAATATCTTGCTCTTGAAAAAGCAACATAAGCAAGTCTATTTTCTTCGCCAATGTTTTCTCTATTAAACCATTGTTTCCAATAGCCACCCGAATGTTCATCCTGAGATGCCTGATACGCCGACATAAAAAGAATCGCATCTAGACTCATTCCTTTACATCCATGAATTGTTTCAATAGGATAATACAAATTCCCGGTTTCCTCAACAAATAAAGTCTCTTCTACTTTTTTGTCTTTATTCCCTTTTCGAATAATTCCCAAACTATATGTACACCCTGATAGAAATTCCAAACTGCAGATTTTTTCTTGCATCAACATATTAAGCCTATCCTTCCATTTTGACCATGTTAACGTAAAATCATTCAATTGATCTGCCTCTCTTAAAATATTTCTTATCACCAACAACATCTTTTTCCATTCTGTCATTTCCAATTCTTTTGGCTTATAGAAAAAACTACTGTTAAGATGTTCACTTGTTTTGAAAAAAATTGTTTGCACACTCTTTGCCAATATTTCGAATATTTTTTTGAAATCCGATGCCTCATTTTCTTTATTTAACAAGTATATAATCTGCGCTATCTCTTCAAGATTATTAAACGATTGCTTTTGATTTTTTATCCCCAATAATTTATTTTTTAAACTGTTATTTCTGACAATTATTCTACTTTCTTTTTTACTCAGTTTTTCTTTTTCAACATACTCATGAAATTTTTCAATTGCCATTTTTTCGTTTCCCTTTGTATATAATATAGCTAATAGCGGGGAATTCATTTTATTATCATTTTTTCCAACAATCTTATTTTTTCCCTTTACAACATATTCTGAAACATCTACTATTTGTTGGCAACTTCTATATTTTTCATTTAACATCATTGTCTTGAAATTTACTTTTTCGATAAACTCTTCTGTATCTTCTGGCTGAATATCTCTGAACCCATATATCGCTTGATTCAAATCTCCAATTAGATGTATTTTACATCCTTGTTCGCTGAGAAGAGTTAAAATTTCCAACTGTACATATGATAAATCTTGACATTCATCTACAAAAATAATGGGAAAACGCTGCGCTATTAGTTGTGCTATTTCAGGGTACTTTGTCAATAAAAGGCATGACATATATTCTATATCTTCATACAATCCAAATCCACTCTTCCAAAAACTCTGTTTTACCCTTTCCAAATCCCCTTCTCGCCAACCATCTTGTTGAATCAACTCATGTAAAATAGATTTCCATTTCTGTTCCGTAATCCACAATAATCATATGTATCCGTTTTGAAATTCCGATAAAATTCATGAGCTTTGATATTCCCCAACTCTCTATAGCCATATTGGCTACTATACGCATTCAAAAAATCTGAATTGCAATTATTCTCTATGAGTCTAATGCTTTTATCACCATTCTCATCACCTTTATAATCTGTTAATTTGTGTAAAAATGGATTTGCAACATATCCGTGAAGCCAACTAGTAAAAGTTCCCACATAATGAGGATATTCAAGACTTTTGTTTAAATAACACCCTATCCTGCTCTTTATCTCGTTTTCTGCCGAATTTGTAAATGTCAATACTGCAAACCCTTGATGATCCAACTTCCACTTTTCCTTTTCATAAGCTACTTTAATTGCCAGCACTTCCGTTTTCCCGCTGCCTGGGCATGCTTTTAAAAAGATATTTTGCTGTAATTCTGCTATCGAATAGTTTACTTGACTAACATTCATGTTTTCAATGAAACTTTTATTCATCGTTTTACATCTTTTATTACGCTTTCCATCACACGTATTTACATTAGAATCACATTCTGTCCTTCCGCATAAAATTTTACATATTTCTTTTTTTCCTTTTTCCATTTTATTCCTCTTCAACATTTAAAACAAAATCAATTGCTTTCTTTATATAATCCGGTACAACAAAATCATTACATATTTCGATTTTTTCCAATAACAATTGTGCAAATAACCCCTTCCCTATATATGTTGAATCTATTTGCTTTAATATTTCAGCCGCAACTTCACTCTGCTTTACACTCCTCCCCTCTTCATATGCTGTTAAATACCCCTCCAGAGTCTCTTTCACAGGGCCATCTGTTGTCAATTCATTAAGAACAATTTCTATCATTTTTTTAGCATTTTCTTTTTCTAACGCCAAGTCATATTCAAATGTCTTTATATTTTTAAAAACGCAACAATTTTCCGTCATATTTTCAACTTGTTGCATCAGATATAATTGAGGATTCTTTCCTTCTACATCTGATCCTTTTTCTGGCATAATCTCTTTATCCGGATCATTATCCGTAAGTGCTGCAACACGTATAGGGATGAAATCTGTTTTCTGATATTCTACATCTTCAAATTTTTTCTTTTTTCTAAAGTCATCCTTTCTTTTCTCATACTCTTTTTTTGTTTCTTTTACCCTACGTTTTGGAAAAATTGGTTCATACCCATCATATAACTTAAAAAAATATTGGAAGTATATTCCATTCATATTTATAACGGATATTCCAGCCTCTTCCAATGAAGCTGGCATATCTTCTACTTTCAAATTTTTCAAATAGATTTCTGCCAGTTTAGGAATAAGAAGTGCTTCCGCTAAACCTTCTACAAAAATGTTTCCTTTTGAGAAAAGTAAAGTTGAACGTGTAACATCCAACCATCTGTTAATAAATTGTTTTGCACTTTCATTTTTAACACATCTTTTTAGAGATACTATCTTTATGTTTCCCCTACTTATATTGAAATTTATTATATTTTCAAGTGGAGTTGCAGATGCTATCGTGGTCGAATGTGTTGTTATTATGACCTGTATATCATTTTTTTCTGCTTGTTCTTTAAGATATTTAAGAACTTTAATCTGAATTTGGGGATGTAAATGAGCTTCTAACTCTTCGATTAACAATATACGCGGAGATGTATAATTATCTTTCAACCCCTCAAATTCAGCTAAAATTGTAGCCAAATAAATTAAATTATTATATCCCAAACTATTTTCAAAAAGATTTCTAAACGTACATTCCTCTTTCGGCAACTTCCCCGGGAAAAACACAATACGTAATGCCTCTACAATTTTTTCAAATGTTACATCTCCAAATTGTATTTTGGTTGTCTGGGCAAACACACTTCCCAATGCCTTTTCTAAACTTTCATTTATCAACTCATTTGCTCTTGATATATCAGTTCTTTTTGATAATCCCTCATTAAACTCATTAACATCTTTTTCTATATCCATTAATTCTCCAGACTTCCGTTTTTCCTCTAAAGTCTCTCGAGATAGATTAATTAATAATCTTGCTAGTCTTGATCCTCGACTTGCTTTCAGTTTTCTCTCAGCATCTCTCAACGCCGGAAGATAGACACATTGTATATCATTCAATGGTTCCCATTCAAAAATACTATTTGATGATTCACCTCCCCATACTATTTTCTTATAATTATTTCGTCGATCTTGTTTTCTACTGATGTCGATATTTAAGACAGCATTATATTGCTTATCAAGCCATGTTATATATTCTACCTTTTTATCTTCTGATAAATCGGAAAATCTCCCCTTAATACAAATATTATCTGCCTTTATCTTTTTATCTATTGATGAATAGAAATCTTCCTCTGAAACCCCATTTCTAGCATACTCATCCTCATTTAGCAATAAACGAATAGCATCAATCACTGTACTTTTCCCACAACCATTTTCTCCAATCAAGACATTTAAGCCTTTATCAAAATGAATAATCTTTGTATTTTTGAATAATCTATATCCCTCAATCTTTAAATCTGATAAATACATTTTCTCTCTCCTATTCCCTTTAGAAACATTCCCAACTAAATCAGCACCTACTATATATGTATTATACAATATTTTATATCCTAGAAAAACTCTATTCGTCAATTATAATACTTACTTTCATAGCAAGCACTGCCGTTGTCATGACAAACGGCTCATTTTCCCATATTGCCATCCCGGACAATATGGGAAAATGACACAGGGAAGTATCCCTGACCCTCTTAATTTTTTCATACCGCTCTTGACCTATTTTTTTCATTTTGCTACAATAAGCAGTGGACAGGTATGTCCAGACAACCAAATAAAAATGATACGAACTGTTGTAAACCGAACAAGTTACAGCAGTTTTTTTGTACCCATTTTTAGGGAATCGCAAACGATCATAAGAAATGAGGAATGGAAAATGACAGAACGTACACGGAAACACCCCGTACAATTTTACCTGAGTGATGATGAACAATACATCCTGGATGAAAAATTCCGGCTCTCCAAAATGAGAAGCAAATCTGCTTTTCTCCGGAAGCTAGTGCTATATGGATTTGTCTATGATGTGGACTACTCCCACATCCGTGAAATGAACGCCCTATTGGGAAATATCAGTGGTAATCTCAATCAGATTGCCAAGCGGGTAAACACCACAAATACCATTTATAAAAAAGATATGGAAGATATAAAGGAGCTAATGGATCAGATATGGCAGTCACAAAAATCCATGGTATTAAAACAACCGTTGATAAAGCAATAGAATACATCTGTAATCCGGATAAGACAGATGAAAAGATTTATATTTCATCTTTTGCCTGCGCCCCGGAAACCGCTGCACTTGATTTCAAATATACTTTAGATCACACCACAGGACAAAATTTTTCTAACAGTCAGGATAAAGAAAACAAGGCATTTCATCTGATACAGGCATTCCTGCCGGGAGAAGTTTCTTATGAAGAAGCTCATGCCATTGGAAAAGAATTAGCAGATAAATTATTACAGGGAAAGTATTCTTATGTACTGACCACACATATAGATAAAGGTCATGTACATAATCATTTAATCTTCTGTGCTGCAGATAATATCGAACATAAACATTATCACGATTGTAAACAAAGTTATTGGGAAATCCGAACGCTCAGTGACCAATTATGCCAGGAACATGGTCTGTCTGTTATTGAGCCGGATGGAAAACGTGGCATGAAATATAATGAATGGACTGCAAATAAAAATGATGCCGGGTGGAAATCGCAGATACGAAAAGATATTAACCAAGCTATCAAAGCCGTTTCCTCTTATGAAGAATTTCTTGCTTTAATGGAAACCAAAGGCTATGAAATGAAAGGCACAGAAATTTCTGAAAACGGAGGAAAATATATTACTTTCCGCCCTGTCGGAAAAGACCGTCCTGTCCGTGGAAGTGCCAAGTCACTGGGCAAAAACTTTACGAAAGAACAAATCAAAGAGCGGATAGAAAATAAACGTCAGCACACTCCAATGCCCGCTAAACGAAAACGTATTATTGATACCGCTTCTAATCCCAAATTCACAGAAAATATTGGTTTGAAAAAGTGGGCCGCAAAGGAAAATTTACAGATTGCTTCTGAAACATACAATCAAATGCTTACCCGGAACATCCACAATTTTGCTGAATTGAATAACAAGATTTTATCCCTGCAGGAACAGAAAAAATCTGCTAATATCACCATCGTTTCACTGGAACACCAGATGCAGCAACTTGCCGAAATCATCAAATATGCGGAACAATATCGTGAAAATAAATCCTATAATGACCGCTATGAGAAATCCAAAGATCAAGATAGGTTTTTGAGAAAATATGAATCGCATATTATCCTTTTCTCCGGTGCGGAACGTATGCTACAGCGGAAAGGTATCGACCCTACACATGTGAATTTGAACCACTTAAAATCACGATATAATGAAATTCTATCGAAGAAAAAAGAACTTCTCAGTCATTATAAAACCACAAATACAGAAATAAAGGAACTAGAATTAATCCGCCAGAATATGGAAAAATATCTGGATATTACACCGCCAGAAACAAACAAAACACTCGATTCCGCAACACCGGAAATTTAAAAAGCGGCAGCGAAATCACTCGCTGCCTGCCCTTCCATTAAACTTATAGCCTACACCCCATACCGTTTGAATATAAATCGGATTGCTCGAATCATCCTCTATCTTTTCACGGATATGGCTGATATGGCTCATTACGATATTATAATCACCTGCATATGGTTCATTCCAAACCATATCATAAATCTGTTCCTTAGAGAACACCCTCCCAGGATTTTTTGCAAGAAGTTGGAGAATTTCAAACTCTGTGTAGGTTAAGTCAATTTTTTTATTATCACGAATTATCTCTCTGTGCTTCAGATCAATGATTATATTCCTGTACTGTATTTGTGACTTTAATTGTATTTCATGGAAAGTAAATTTTTTTCTTCCAGAATCCAGTACAGATACAACCGAACCAATTAAGTCTTCTTCATTTCCGTCAAATGACACCAACAGTATTTTTCCGATAATCTCACCTCAATTTCTATGTAATAATTCCATTTTTTAGATAAATCATGCTTTTCTATTTATTCCTCAATGGCAAGAGGCGGTAACATCAAATAACTTTCCTCCTGATACAGTGATAATCTCTCGGAATCTTCAGCCCAGCAAAATCAAGGCTTGTAAATTCCTTTTTTATTAAAATCCCCCACTTTTTTGCCAAAAAAGACTTGACAAATCGCTCAAAATTTGCGGCGAAGCCGATTGAATATATTTTATTTTCATCGACTGGAGGGCGATTTTTATGTTACCTGTTAATTCCGGCGGTCATGCCGCCTATCAAACTTTTGTACTTGAAAATCTTCGTAAATATTATCCGGATCCCACTGTTTTTGCGAAATCAACATGGGACATCATCGAACGTTTCTGGAATCTTGATCTTTCTTATACGGATGAACTGCTCCGCAGCAAATACTCTGTCTTTGGCCCAAAACCAAGGACTCCTTCCTGTATGCAGCGCTCTTATCTTCTCTCGATTGATTTTAAGGTTCATTCCCTTACTGACTGGGCTGCTCAATTGAAAATAAATCCACTCTATGCAATCCTCAGTGGCTTCCCGTTTGGTGATACTCCCGGCGTCGGAACTTTCTATGACTTCCTTGGCAGGCTTTGGGATTCTGATTCTGATCATCTTTCTCCCCATATACATCCTGTAAAAAAGAAGAAAGTCAGAAAGCCAAAACAGAAAGGAGAAAAGGCCGAATCCATTGAAAAAATCACGGTTGAACAACTTTTTCATTCCCTGGAATCTTCTTCTTTTTCCATTGATGAACAGCCTTTCGCTTCTCTTTTCAAGATTTATCACCATGAATTTTTATCCGTTTCCATTGCCAAAGGATTGATCGATACATCCAGTCTTTCCATTGCCGGTGATGGGATGCCTGTTGTGACATCTGCTCGTGAACGAAAACACCGTATCTGTGAGTGTTCCGAAAACGGCGTCACTTCCTGTGACTGTGACCGTTACTTTTCCCAGCCGGACTGTGACATCGGTTATGACTCTTCCAGAGACTGTTTTTATCATGGCTACGACTTATATATGCTGGTTGCAGCAAACTCGGAAAGTGACCTTCCCATATTTCCTTTCCTTCATCCGGCATCCAAACATGATTCCCATGGATTTTTGGAAACTTATTTTCGTTTCAAATCCTTTCTTCCTGAGTTTCATGTCAGGAAGTGGCTTTTGGATTCTGCTCATGATGCCATGCCGTATTATCTCTATTGCCGCGAAAACGGCATCCAGCCCTTCATTGACTTAAATGAAAAGCGTGGGATCAGTATGAAATATAAGGATGATTTCATCATTGGGAAAGATGGCGTTCCCGTCTGCAAAGCAGGTCGGAAAATGAACCATGATGGTTCTGAACCATCCAAGGCAAGGTTAAAGTTCCGCTGCCCGCTTGCCAGCCGCAAATATGGCTGTTCCTGCAGTACTCCCTGCTCAGACTCCAAATATGGGAGAACCGTTCATCTTGCGATGAGAGATAATCCAAGACTGATTAATTTTCCGCCTCGTGACAGTGAAGAATGGAAACTGGAATACAATGCCAGAACTTCGGCCGAACGTTCGAATAAACGTGAGAAAATAGACTTTCAATTAGAAAGCGGCAGACACCGCTCAACTAAGATGTGGTACTGCCGCCTGTATCACATCCCTCCCTCATGCTTCAGCATTTGGATGCCTGGGATCTGCCCTTTGAATCTACCCTGGAAAAGTTGATTTTAAATGCGGCATAATCCTTTGATTATTATACACCATTTTTTCAGGCATAGCGACAGTTATGTCTATTTTCTGTGTTCTTTTTTCTGTTCCAAATCATATTTACTTTTCAAAGTACACATTTCGGCTATTGCCGGTAATAATCACTCAGGATTCCGAGAGATCATAGTGTTATCAAGAGTTTTGTATCTGAATCAGTTAAATTCTCTAGAGAAATCTCCGTCTCACTTTCTGTATAAATAATATGAAATAACAACTTCAAGCACTCTGTCACTTTTAAACAAAAATCCTGATGCACCGCCTAATTCTGGATTGAAATCCGAAATCATATTAATACTCTTTGTTGCAGGCAATATAAAGTAATCCATACCTGTTAACAAAAAATCATCCAATAATATAGGCCACTCCGATGTTTCCATCCAGTTTTCATTCCAAAATTCCACTGTTACAAGATAAACTAATCCATATTATCAAATGAAGACTCACCATCTAATGATAACTTACCCAATTCCATTGTAGTATTATATTGTTCTAAAAAGGATTCCGTACGTATGACTTTCGTATTAGTAACTCGCATACCATCCCCATCTAATTCAGCTATATCCTAATGATAAATGGCATCTGATAAATGAATATCTGTCCCAATTTCATACACTTTAATCGTTGCTTTATATTTTTCTATTAACTTCGTGTGATTTACGTTCCAGATACGCCACCCACAAAGAATTGCTAAAAATACAATCACAACTCCTACAATCCAAGATACTTTTCTTATATTTTTACCTTTTGTTTTTTTATCTACCTCGTCCCCCCCCACACACAAAATTCACATGCCTCATTTTACTTGACAATCTACAATAATAATGGGAGATATTCTCATATTCCTCCCTGTAATACATATTTTTCTGGATAACAAGCAACAACAATATTCACTTTTCTTCCTTCTATGTTTTTCCACTCTTTTCTGGTAAATTGAAAATCAAACATTGCTATTGGAAAAATAATTTCTTTCTTCTCACCTTCACTTAAGCTCAGAAATAAACTATTTTTTCCGTTAAGTGCCTCAAATAATTCATTGTCCCATTGATTATGCCATGCTCCCATTTCAAATGCTATATTAGTTAAATCTAAATAGGAATCGTCTTCTGCATTTTTACATATCTCAACTGTTGCCAATGCAATTTTTTCTTTTTCAGAAGGATATCCTTTCCCATCAGAATAAAGTAACAATTCATATCCAGGCAATATATCGTCAACAATACTTCCGTCACTCCATTTCCAATCCTTTAGTGTAAAAGAATAATTATCAATCTTCATCACCTCTCCAAGTTCCATGATATGTTCTACAGGTTCAGGATATTTTGCATTTAGTGTTATATATTGTATCATTCCCAATAAGGCTATGGCCCCTGTTACTGCAAATGCAATTTTTGTTTTTTTCATTTTTCAACCATCCTTCCTTCAGCCATTACAAATATCTCATCTGAAAGGTTCTCCAGTTCGTCTCGATCATGACACGCCAAAATAACCAATGCTCCTTCATGTTTTAATTTAACGATTAAGTTTCTTATCAATTCTATCCCCGACTGATCTAGTGCATTGAACGGCTCGTCTAATATAATCAAATCAGGATGCTCCATTATAGCACAAGCTATACCCAATCTTTGTTTCATCCCTAGCGAAAACTTTTTGTATTTTTTACTATCCTGAGGATCCAATCCTACATCCATAATTGCCTTTTTTATCTCATCATCTTTAATCTTTCCTTTTATTGCTGCCAATAGTTTCAAATTTTCAAAAGCTGTATAATTTGAAAGAAATGATGGATTTTCAATTAATACTCCAACACTTTGAGGGAATGAAATATCTTTGCCTAAAATTTTTCCATCAATGTTTATTTCTCCGTTTTCCGGATAAACCAGTCCACAGATGACACGCATAAGCATAGTCTTTCCAGAACCGTTTTTCCCTTGTAAACCATATATATGTCCACTTTGCAATTCCATAGAAATATTATCAAGTACTTTATTGCCTTTTATACTTTTTGATAATCCACTAATTTTCATCTTCATTTTTTATATTCACTCCTTTACTTCACTCTTGTAAAAACCGTAATTAAAATGGTTTCCGAATCGAGCATTTGGTATTATAGAAAATTAATAATCTGACATCCCAGTATCAGTGGCTGACGCCCCCACCTATTAAGTGTTAATATGATAAGCGACCTCTTTCTAAAGGTGAGAATACCGTAAATTAGGTTCACTATGTGAATCTTTTTTTGTGTCTTATTTCCAGTTTTAAATCTATTTGCTATTTTTCAATCTTATATCTCCAATCCTTTATCATAAATATCTCTTTTTTGAATATGAATAATGCACAACCAACTGGATACCACTATAAAACATAAACTGACTAATATGCCTTTTCGTATACTTAATCCATCTATATCAAATATCAGGCTTCTTAACAGCATAGAATAATTTCCCAACATAAATTCATTCTTAATATAAACAGATAGAATCAAATAAACAATAGATGCAATATATGCAAGAAAGCAACTTGAATACAATGAAATCATTATTTGAAAAACTGCTATTGCCATATCAGAAATAATCGGTAAGATAAACATAATTCCCCATTCACTTCCTATAATATCGGATTTCAAATTTATTATCATTTTTCTCCCGAAAATATTACTCTGTATAAACATTTCAATAGCCAAAATTCCTAATTCCATACCATAAAACACTGCTACTCCTGCTATGGTCCAAAAAAGTTTACTTATACACCATTTTTTTCGATTTTGGGAAAATAACATGCTTTGTATTCCTGACTTTTTTAAATCATTTACCGGGTAACTGCAAAGCATAAAAAACATATAAGCATGAAATAAAAACCAAAGAATCGGAAGCTCAAATTCGGTATCAGAAGAGTACTTATACTCTGGATTTCCTGAAAACAAATACAACCAGCAATCCCCAGTAGTTATTCCACTACCATATAAAATCATACAGTCCTCAATTACAATGTAACTGATAAATATTAATACCCCCACTCCGATTAACATTTTCAATCGGTTCTGATAATAACCGTTTTTTAATTCATATCGTGCTATTCCTTTCATAATACTGCCTCCTTTTTACCAGTTCCCGGCTCAAGAACGCCAATATAAATATACAAATCATTGAGTAAATAATCCACATATAATCTTTATGAATCCAATACTCAAATTGCATACATAATCTATTTAAAACCATTTTTTTTGTACTATAATATTCTAGAATGCCCCAACATAAACACATCCCGTAAGCTATTATAGTGCTTTTCGTTGTTTCCTTTATAAACAGATATGCCATTCCAATCAATATACAAGTTATCATAGTAGTTCCTACAAACATCAGTACAACACGAAATATTGATACTTTCTTTGTTAAATTGAAACCTGTTTGAATCCAAAAAATAGTCTTTTCCTCTGTCCAATTAATAAACTTCTGCTGCCTTATTGTTCCAATCATCAAAATTATCAAAGTTTCCAAGATTGAAATATATGCTGCCAAAACTACAATCTTAAAGCAATCCCACTTCCATATATCCGCTCTTGTCCTGTTTCTTATCACAAACTGTGTTTGTGTATCGTTCTTTAAAGATACATTCAGAAGTAACAAAAATATCGGCAAGATATACATGTTTTTAGAAAACATATTTGCCATCAAAACATATCCATCTGCCAACGTAAACATTATATTAGCCTCTCTGATAAACAGCTCTTCCTGTGAAAAAATATTAAATATAATAAAACCACTCATTACTATACTCAGGAAAATGTACTTTTTCCTGTTTTCCACAAACATTCCGACAATATTTAATCGAATAGCTCTATTTTTAGTAGATATCTTTCCTTTTACCAACATAATAATAAATCCCTCCCATAGCAGACATCAAAGCAATCTCTCCTAACAAAACAAAAGGGTTCGTAGCTATTGGCTGACTTGGTCTTAAAAAACCAAACGGACATAACATATGTAAATTTGTAAGTTGTGTTACTGCATAGACAAAAAGATAAATTATAAAAGGTGACAAAATTGTTGTGAATAAATTATCACAAATATATGCTGATATAAGCGCAAGCGTTGACAGCAAGCCCAAAAACATAAAATTGATTGCCATATATATAAGTAAATAAATATACGGATGACTATAAAATAATTCTCCTAACATACTGTAACTGAAAATTGGAAAGTAACCGGTACTCGCTTGAGGAAGAATTGCTGGTAAAACCATTGCTGTTAAGAGAAAATTAACAATCATTGGAAAGACCGATACAATACCTCCAATCAAAAATGTAACTATATATTTTGTTTTTAGGTATTCCTTCCGTGAAATGCGTGTAGTAACATTCTTTATATAGCCTGACACAATATCCTCTTTATAGCTCCCAGCAAAAGGCAAGGATGCTAACACTGGTACCGTAAAATAATATAACGTAGGAAAAACTGATGAATTTTCTCCTCCAATCCATTTTCCAAAGACGGATAAAGGATAGTTAGATATCATAATATTGTCTTTAAGCGGTAATACCACCCATACAAAATGACAAACTACAATTAATAAACCCGATATCAATGATAATAATAAACCCCTGCTTTTAACAGCTCTATAAAATTCTATCTTAAATTCATTTCTCATCTTCTAGTTCCCCTAAATAAATAAAAATATTACTTGGATTATCTAATGCTGCCCCGCCGCCAGATCCTAGACAATAATAAATAGCATCCTGCACACTTTTTTCTTCTATAATATAACCAATCTCAACTTCTTTTTCTTCATCTGGTTCTAAGATACAATGAAATCTCTGCTCTACACTTATTCCACTCTGTTCTGGATAAATATATCTCGCTTCCGCCGCTGTTTCAGTTACAATATTTTCAGAATCTATGTTCGCAATCAAATTATTAAGCAAGATTTCTTGTTTTTCATTTCCAGAATTTTTAACTTTAAATGTAATCCAAATATACTGCTCGTTACCCAACAAGTTCCCTTGTTCATCAATCTGTTCATTCCAGAAATTTATTTGACTTTTTTCATGATTGCCAATATTCTTACTGATTTCTACATTTTTAATTTTATATTTTACGTTTTCATACTCTATTTCAGCAAAAGTTTCTTTTTTATTTTCTTCATATACAGATTTTATTTCGTCTTCATACGTTTCAGCAGTTACATTATTACCCTCCTGGAAGATATCAGTTGCTTCTGAATATTTGATAACTTCTCTATTATCATCTTTTATAGTATTTACAGAATCGGTGCACCCGGTTAAGGAGATCATCAGCAATGCCACCATTAAAAGATTCATTCGTTTCATAAAACTCCCTCCTATATACTCAATCGGGGGAGACGGATAAATAAATATCCGCTCCCCTTTTTTTAGATATCAATAACCATTGTAATTATCCGGACTCCATACACCTTTCGCAGTAAACCCATAAGAGTAATTCGGAGATGCACCAATTCTAGCCATTGAATAGCCGTTCTCTTTTACCCAGCTCGTCATATAATATGCTGTGCCTGCACCAAAATTGTATATATATCCTCTTGAACAATCCGTCCCTGTAGAACTAGATGAATTAGTACCGATTGCATGAGCAGTATAGCTTGCTCCGCTTTTCGAAACTGAATTGCACTTCATATAAAGTTTACTCTTATCCAGTTTAGCTCTTGCACTCGTATACTGCATACTATTTCCATATGTAAATGAAAAACTTGTGTCTGTATAATTGTTTGCAAGTACAGGAACTGCACCGCCAATAGTTCCTAAAGAAATAGTTGCCGCTAATAACATAGCTGATAATTTTTTCATTCTTCTTAACATAATTCTTTCCCTCCTATTGATAGTTTATGAAATCAATGACAATTCTCATTATCTTTATTTTTGCCATGATTTCAACCCCTTTTGCGCCAAACGACATTTACCGTCTGTTTTTGGTCGATTTACACATTTTCTTTATGATACAAGGTACTTGTAAGCCTGTTGTCAGTAATATTCCAACAGAAAAACAGATTGTATAGACGTACTTTCCTAACAAGAATAAAACTATATCTAACAGCCCGAAAAATATCACACAGAATACTGTTATTTTTTTATATGTCCTTTTCTCGTCAGTATCAAGTCTTCTATTTTCACTGTCTATTGGACTAAATGCAATCAGGCTCACAGATGCAATAACTGTAGCTATTGCCAACTTCCAATCGCATTGCATATGCATTGATAACATTATGCACAAAAACAGTAGAAAACCAGACCCCATAATACAAGTGTGCAATTTTTTTGCATGATAACCACCGCTAAATTTTCTCAGAACCATAAACGGAAAAATAAGAGCAACTCCGTGTTTTACACTTCCCAAGCCAAAGCCAATACCTCCTGCAAGGATAAGCGGTGATATCAATAGAAAAAAGCTATATAATGCATACTTATAAAGTTCCTTATCCGTCTCTTTTATCGCATTACATCGAATCATCCAATTTACTACTGTATCTGTACATTTTTCCATTACTTGTTTCTCCTGTAGTTCATTAATTCTTTCGGTGCCTTAGGCTGATACATAATAAGACAAGAAGCTGTGTTAGCTTCTGTCCGTAGCACAACATCTAATGCTACTTTCATTCCTTTTGCAACCGATTTAGTTACCTCTTTCTTCATAATAACATCTCTCCTTTCCACTAAAATTTGTCATTGATTTTCACATAAGCAATCATATACCACTTTAATCAAATAAACGACCCCTTTGGAATGAACGGAATGATTCTTTACAATATTGGAATATTTTCCCTCTTTTCTACGAAAAATAATATGTGATACAGAATTATTTATATATAAAACACAGTTTATTCGATGTGTCGCAGAATAGTTCTTTGTTACATTCTTCTTTTTATTTAGTTTTATTGATAAAATTCTATTGAAAGAAGGTGGAATAAATAGAATTTCAATTATGAAGGTATGGGAAACCGCATCAAAATACGCAGAAAAGAATTACGAATAAAACAGGCAGAACTTGCTGAAAGATTAAATATATCCAATAACCATATGTCATCAATCGAAAACGGAAGGCAAAAACCAAGTCTGGATATTTTCATCCGGATTTGTGATCTACTCAATGTTACACCAGACTACCTTCTGCTTGGCAGCATGCATGCTTATAATATTCCACAGGATATTATTGATAAACTACGGTTGTGTAATCAATCCGATATAGAACTTGCCGGAGACTTTATCGAACTGCTTGTAAAACGAAATAACAAAACAAAAACACATAACGAACCAAAATTGTAATTAAAATGTCTTTTCATACGCATTTTTTGCATTTGGAAATTCTATATGATAAGATGTATGTAAATATACATTCATTAGAAAGCCAGGTGCAAAAATGCGTATTTTAATTTGTGATGACGATACTCTGATAATTGAACACTTACAGAAATATATTGAATCCTACTTTGAGTCAAATCATTTAAAATGTCCCGAGTTAGTTTCCTTTACCAGTGGCGAATCTTTATTGGCTGATAAAAGCGAAAAAGATATTGTTTTTCTGGATATTGAAATGCCCGGTATGAATGGAATTTATGTAGGAAATGAATTAAAAAAAGCAAACAAAAATGTCATTATTTTTGTGGTGACCTCATATTCCGAATATTTGGATGAAGCAATGCGTTTTCATGTATTCCGCTATCTTTCCAAACCTTTGGACAAGCAGCGTTTTTTCCGAAATATGAAAGACGCCTTAGCATATTACAATTCCATTACTACCAAAATTCCTGTTGAAACTAAGCAGGGAGTATATTCATTTCCTGCTTCACAGATTATTGCAATAGAAGCACAGGGACGAAAAGTAATTGTACATACTACCCGGCAAGATTTTGATTCCATTCATAATATGGCTTATTGGCTGGAACAACTCCCCAAAAACAGTTTTTTCCAGACACATAGGAGTTTTATTGTTAATTTCGAACATATTGTGGACTTTGATCATTCCGCCATACATTTATCGAATCAACAGATCACAGCTTATCTGACACGTAGAAAATACAGTTCCTTTAAAAATGCTTATCTACTATATCTGGAAAGTATGAGGTAAAAATAAATGGAACATATCGTTTTACTTCTTTTTAGTTTTTTTACAGAAGCAGTTATACTATGGCAATACGCATCCAACCTTTTTACCTCTTCTTATGGCAGTAAAATAAGGCTGGCATTATTGAGTGCTCTTTATACAATATTGTTTCTTCTTTCCCTGCTCGAACAAACAGGACTAAATGTCGTCAGCTTTTTTGTGTTTAACACTGTTTTTCTTTATATGTTGTTTAAACTCAAGTTGTTATTGGCACTCTTCCATTCGGCTATAGTTACAGCAATTATGGGTATATCTGAAATTGCAGTTTTGGGGATTATATCAAGATTTTTTCCGCATTTTCTCTTAGAAACAGATGCCGGACTTGTTTTTTATACGGTTTTTAGCAAGATTTTCTTTTTTGCAGTCATCTATTTATTAATTCATCTGTTTAAAGGAAAAAAATTAAATCAAGAACAATACGATCACTCCGAACTTCTTTTAATGTTAATTCCGGTTTCGTCTATTTTTATAATTTTTACTTTTGCCGCAATAGGTGAAACCTCAGCCTTTGCACAGCCTGTTGATTTTATGGTAACAATCTGTGCTGTTTTTCTGCTGATGGTCAATCTACTCGTATTTGGAATTAACCAATATAATCAGAAAAAATCACAAGAATATACCGATATGCAATTACTTCTCCAGAAAGAATCGGATTCCGTTGAATACTATGAAATGATGCTTTCACAAAATGAGAACCAGAGCATTCTGATTCACGATATAAAAAAACATCTACAATCTATCAGATTACTCAATGAAAAAAATAATTCTGATAAAATAAATGCTTATATACAACAGCTTATGGAATCTTCTGACCTAAAAGAAACCTCAAAAATCTGCGATAATGAAATGCTGAATGCAATTCTCTGCCGCTATCAGCGGCAATGCAACGAGAAACACATTGTTTTTCATACTGATATCAGAAGCGGTACCGTTCAAAACATTTATCACCATGATTTAACATCGTTATTCTGCAACTTATTGGATAATGCAGTGGAATCAGCAGATAATATCCCTGATTCTTTCATTGAACTTACAGTACAAAAAAAAGAAAATTCACCTTTTATCGTTATCATACTCATAAATTCCTGCAGAAGTACCCCTGTGTACGATCTGGATGGACTTCCTGTATCTCATAAAGCAAACAATGGCAGACATGGCTTCGGAATTAAGAGTATTAAAAAAGTCGTGAAACAATATCACGGAAATTTGCAAATGTATTATGATAATGATTCCGGTACTTTCCATACAATCATAACTTTGAAACAGTAATCAACTACAACTTTCAAAATCGTAAAAAGAAAAGCTTAAATTCAGTATCATTTTCACGGAAAATGGCGGCAGAAAATGCCCTTACGCACTCTCTGCCGCCTGTACCACTATTCTTCACTTAAATCGCTTTTTCTCACTTGTTATTCGGCAAATTAAACGCTGCCTTTTCCGTCAGATTAAAACAGGTCTTTT
>Cobain_p2__coassemble_567_pt1 | contig 46561 bp, 47 predicted proteins | sample Cobain_p2__metabat2_low_PE_026 | metagenome-assembled genome bin Cobain_p2
CCGTGCCTTGCCCTGCGGCTTTCCGGGAATCGTAAAACATATTGACTGCATTTCTTTTATCCCTTCATAATCTCCCCTGCCCAATCCGGACAGGGGATTCTTTCTCTTACGCGATAATTATGATATTTCCCGTCTTCATATTTTCAAACTGCTTCTCAAAGTATTCCTTTATGCTCTGCATGGCAGCGTTTCTCCAGAGCCCGCCTTCTGCTTCTACAATCTTAAACACAGGCTGCCCGCCGCTATCTTTAATACGGAACACAAACTGGCTTTCCGGCTGTGTGACTTCCAGAAAAGTACGGTAAGGAATCAGCGTAACCGGATTTGGAACCAGTACATCTGCTTTGGAAGCAATTCCCTGCTTAATTGTTGTTTTCTGTGTCACTCCATCATCTCCGTAATTTGCTGTAGTTTTTGCTTCCACATTTCCAGATACTTTTAAGATTGCTTCCAAATCTTCGTTTACTTCAAAGTTTGCCTGCAGCTCAATAAGGAAGCGTTCCTGATCATACCATTCATCGAAATGGAATTTTGGTACGATTGCAGAAGACTGGAAAAGATACTCCCTCTTCCGCTCCTTTGTAAGTCCGGAATATAATTTTACTGTGCGTGGATCCGTTACATGGATGATCATGTTCTCACGAAGCTCCTCTTTACAGTTTTTGATATAGTCCACCATAGCGGTCAGCGTAGAAGCCTCAATGGCTCTTGCCATATTCTCTTCATCGTATCGGGTCAATGTCTTATCACAATATGTTCTTCCGTTGATTTCTACTACCTTCGGCTCCATAGCCTCTTCTTTTAATTTTGTTAAAAACTGCATTGCTTCTTTAATCATCTTCCTGTTCTCCTTTCTTATGCCCTTCTGGCGCTCCTTAAATCAATTACATTATCTGTGGATTCGTAGATTTCCCCGGTTGACGGATCCACCAGTTTTTTCATACCTTCCATAGATTTCGTTTCATCAGATTCTGTCTCCACTTCCGAAATAGACATCTGTCCCGGAATCTGATTTCCAATTTCTACAGCCTCTACTTCCCCGGTTTTCAGATTCTTGCCCATATTCAGCGCTGTTACTGCGCCAAGAGCCGGCGCCAGCGTAGATTTTGCCTGTACCCCCGTTGTAACAAAATTTCTTGCTTCATTTGGTTTAAATTCAATGACAACGGTAATCCTCCGTTTCGCCGTGGCATCTGTGTTTGGATCCTGGATATTCCGGGTGACGTTTTCAAGCTCCCGGTTGATCTGCTGTGTAAAGGCTCCGTTTGCAAATTCTTCCATATTAATGTGCTGCATTTCTGTTCCTTTCCGCCCCACACCTTTAACAGAAGGTATGGGGCTTATGTATTTGTGATATATTTCATGCCCTCTTAAAAGAAAGCACCATTAACAGTTTCTTTCAGCGAAATCTTCTATGCCATACTGTTCGCATAGGCGCTTCCTCTCAAAAGGCGACATGATTTCGCTGTCCGGTATCTCGGAATCTCTACAATCTTGTATCAGCCCTTGAATTAAACGTGCCATTTCTTCCGTATTGTATGTACTGCTCCCTCTGAGCATTATGTAGACTCTCTTGGTTTCCCCTTTTGTTACGATCGTCTTAGGAAGCGGCATCAAGTGATACTCTATCTTGCTTAAAACTTCTGTTTCTGTCTTATCTGTATCTGGAAGATAAACAGCGATCAGTTCTCCATCGACCCGCTCGATTTGCCCGTAGCGTCTCAACAGTCTGTTATGCGTCTCTGCATTTGTCCAGCCATGTATCTTGGCGAGTTTTGTGAGCAAACACCAGTAGTACGCATTTGCGTCCAGAGAACGTTTTTCCCTGTGCTGCTTAATCTTTACATCAATCTCTTTATTAAAAAAGCCATAACAGTCCTCTATTGTACTGTTATCAACGGATATTGTGATATTCCATTTTCCAGATAAGACATCTTGGAATACATTGGCGATTTTCCCCTTAAACTCCATGCCTTACGCCCCACAAGTCTGTTTAAAATAATTACGATATTTTTCTGAAAGAATGGTTTTGAACTGCTCGAACGTAATCTCTTCCGCTGTCTCAACTTTATAAGCTTTCAAAACCTTTTCTTCTGATATTCCATGATTCTTCAAATATCTTCTCATGGCAGATATATCTGTTTCTGTGATTTTGCTGTTCTCTATTTCCTTTGCTTCGCCTTCCTGCTTTTTGTCTAATTCTGCGCTGGAAATCTTGTCCGGATCTTCTCCTGTGGGAATCGCAAATGTCCGCAGTATCATATACTTATATGCGTAGGTCATGGCTTTACCCACACCCTTATCCTGCGTATCCGCCCCCGTTCCGGATGATACTACATCAACATATTCATCTGGATTTTCTGTATTCAAAATGCGGTATGTCACATCTACTGTAGAAAGTGTTCCTTCCCGCTTATGAGACTGCGCTATCGGAAATATAACAAGACCCTGCTCTATTAATTTCTCACGCACCGTGGAAGTTACCTTTTCCTCCGACACTGCTTTATACTTCGTATTTCCAAATGCTACTGTGTCGTCTTTGGAAAGATAAGATACACCTTTCATTACTTCCAAAATCTTCTGATATAAATTCATCTTCAAACCTCCTCAAAAAAGCAGTAGAAATTGTCTGAACAATCCCCTATGCCTTTGACTGTCCTGCCGTCTTTGCCGATATAGTCTCCCTGATAGTATTCCACTCGGCTTAAATACATATCCGGATTCTCATAATCTACAATAAAGTGTTTTCTACCGTTCAAAAGCTCAAGGAGAACATTGATCTGCCGTACAATCTCTACGGAATTTATATATGGAATCTTATTACTCATCTCCCAATAGCTCCTCCTGCTCTTCTTTTCGCATTGTAATGCCTATAATTGCACAAAGACTTTCAACGGTTACAAAATCATGGCTTTTTACATAATCCTGCGCTGCTGCAAAACGTCCCTTTAATTCATACAGTTCCGCAAGTTCTTGGTTTTTCATTCTAATTTCTGCATTAAACACTTGCTTTTCCTCCATTTCTGCCTTACAATAAGACTGTTAATTTTTTTCTTTAGCCCCTTAGTGAGTTGCCGCTCCTGGGGCTTTTTCTGTTGCCAGCAGTATGTAGAACACTACTATGGCAATTGCACCGGCACCTGTAGCCTGGGCAAGGGTATCTGTCCATTCCCAGAAGGGTAGGTATGTAGCCAATATGCCGATAATTACAGATATAACAACATTACGCTTCATTCTCTTTCTCCTTTTCTTCTTTAATTTCTTTTAAAAACGGTTCCATGACCTTTGCAAGCCTGACGCAAACCTCTGCCGGTATAAAAGTAGGCTTGCCGGTCACTTCTGTTCCGTCTTTTAAAAAGGTTCTTACGGTTACGTTTGACATTTTGCCACCTCCTACATCTCCATGCTCATCTGCGAGTTATGCGCTCTAATCAGCAATATCGTATTAGTGCATGGTTTCCAATTACTGATATACTTCACAGCTTCATCAAAGCGTTTCTTTGAGACGTTGTTCCGTGCGTTGACATGGAAGTAATTTTTCAAGTCCCTGTTGCACTCCGAAAATACTTTCTTTCCGATTTCCCGGTAGGCTTCGCTATTTTTCCCGCCAAGGAACTCCAATACTACACGGTTTACGCAATCACCGAGGACTTTTTGCTGTCCATAGTCAATGGTCATGGTGTTTTCCAGACTAGTCACTCTCTGGTCGATTTTTACAAGCTTCTCATCGTGCATCAGAATAGCTTTCATTTCCGTAGAGAGGTTCTGTATCTGGTAAGAGCCAGTCTTGCGGATTGCCGGAAGGACTTCGGATGTTACCCAGTGTTTAAAGCGTTTTGCGGATTCTAATTTGCTTCCAAAGATTAAGGCATACAGACCAGATTCGTTGATTACCATTGCTCCATTATTATTAATTTCAGAGGTGGTAGATGTACACCCTCCGAATTCACTTTTCGATAAATGTTTCTTGTCTTCGTCTGCGACATTTATACGGATTGCTTGCTTTGTATCACTGTACCCTAGCGCTTCCGCAACGTCTTTCCCAACAAACCACGGTTCTCCATCAATAGTTACTGTTCGGATTTCTCCGAACTCTTCTGAATTAAAAAACTGTAATTCGTTCATGTGTTCCTCCTATTCTTCAAAAAAATACCGAATAATTCCGGTGCGTTATCATTTCAATCTGTTTTTTTCAGTGATAGTTGAAATAATTTTCATATAATGTTAAAATTATTTCACGCTACGATAAAGTGAGGTATTTTCATGTCTGATTTATACGATTACAACAAGAATGTTATAAAAATGGCTTCTCAATTCCAAAAAAGCTTTGATGCATTAAAAATCCCACGCGGAATTACCTTTCCTTCTGGAGTTCTGTCTCTTATTGAAGAAACAGAAAAAATCAATCGTATTCTTACACCCACAATTCCATTTAGTGATAATGCAATAGGGTTTTACGCCATTAAGGAAACCTCAAAAATATTTGCAAATATACCAGGCTCTTCTCTGGAAACAAACAAAGCATTAATAAGCTCTTTACGCACCTTTGCCCGAATTGCGAATTCAACCAGTGTTGCTTCAATATCAGCCTTAGATACCGCCAATGAAATTTCTTCTTTTTTCGAAAATATTTCATCTTCTATTTCCGGTTCTGGTTTTGAGGAAACCTTTGATAATTATCAGCAAGAAATAAAATCTGACTTAGACGATATTTGTAATTCTGAGCAAACACCCTCAGCAGTTTCTGCACATTGCGCTGCAAATCCTCGTCTTGAGAAAATTTTGCTATCAATCATTTATACTTTTCTTCCTATTCTGCTTCCAATGATGCAGACTCAATATCTGCACTATTTGGATTCGATTGCAGATCAGGAAGCAAAGATTCAACATGATGCTTATCACGAGAAAATGATTTCTCTTGATGAAGAGTCTCTTCGATTCGATAAAGAGCAGGCGCAACTCCAGCAAGAAAACTTTGAACAGTTTCTCGATATTGCACAGGATTTTTTATCTCTCTGCCAGCAAATATATGAACGTCTTCCAGAATTTGATTTGCAAGCTCAAGACATGCGAAGACCTGATCCATCTGTTCTTGCATATCCACAATCCAATCCATCCCCAAGTCAACCCGTTCACGAAGGATTGAAATGTACTCCTTCTCCCGAACTTCCATCCACTTCATTTGTTCATTCACCTGCTGATGGTACAAATGATGCAGATGATTTGAATACATCAAAGTAGCTGTATTGGAAATTGTTAAGATAGCTATCCAGGGTATTTTCTTTTTGGATAGCTGTCTCATCTTCTCTTTTAAATGCAATTCAACACCTCTTTTCTTCTGCAAAATCCATAGGGTTTAATTTCAGCACTATACATATCGAAATTAGTTCATCCGCCCTTAGTTCTCTTCTTTTTTCATTATTGGCCAAGCTTGCGTATAAAGACGAATACGTCACACCGGACTTTCGTGATAGTTCCGATATATTTATCCCCATTTCAGATACATGTCCCGAAATTTTTTTTGTAATATTTGAAACAAGCATTTTCTCACTCTCCTCTCTCCTGCTGCCTCTTTATTCCAGAAAATAATCCACACTTACTTTTGATTGGATAAATCTCATTGGTTTGTTGACTTTTTCCTCTTTCTGCCGTATTCTGTAATAAACAAAACATTGCGAAAGGAGAATTTTAATGCTGATAAGTCGTGATGCTGAGCGCTTGCTTAGAAAATACTGCAAACGCACCTCCATACCAAAAGAAGAAATCGATAAACAGCCTGAATCTTTGATTGTCGCATTGGAAGATAATGATTTTCTTGTCGGCAAGGAAATAGACGTTGATTTTTCTTCTTGTGTACCACAAACATATTACAAAGATTATGAAGTCACGGATGCCGGAAGAGCTTATATTCATAGTCGCTTTGAAGAAAAACTGCACTTCCGTTTGACAACTGCTATCTCCATAATGGCACTTATAATTAGCATACTTTCCGTGATACTTTCCCCTTTTATTACCAGCTTTTTTTCTGATTTGTACGGCTTATAGCATTGCGATTCTAAAACCAATCGTAATTGCAAATACTATCACAGATAGAATAAATGCTATAATAGAGATTAAAAGCGGTATCCACGGATGGTCCTCTATAAATTCCCATATTTTTTTCATCTTTCTTCGCCTCTTACTCTCCTAAAAAATACTCAATACTTACGCCGAAGTAACCAGCAAGGATTTTGAGTTTATCTACCTTAGGCGCATATCTCCCTTTTTTCCAATTCGAAAATGTAGATGTTGAAATTCCGGTCTCTTTCGCTACTTGATACGATGTTTTGTGAGTTTTAGCCAATAATTCAGCAAATTTTTTGTACACTTTTTCACCTCCAATATACGCAAAAACTGTTTGACATTAGCTAAGATTTCAAATATAATTAAGTTGTCAATCAAAGTTATATTGAAACCTTAGCTATGTTCTATTTATAACTTCTTTTTCAAAGCTATGCACATATAATAGCATTGGAAACGAAGCTTGTCAATAGATTTTAGCTTATTTTTCAAACTTATTTTTAAGAGGTGCTTTTGTATGTATGAAATATTCGAATTATTATGCAATAAAAACAACGTTACCCCATATAGGGTCTGCAAAGAAACTGGCTTGACTACAGCAACTATAAGTAATTGGAAGGCCGGAAGATACGTCCCAAAACAAGATAAACTTCAGAAAATTGCCGATTACTTTAATGTATCATTGGAGTATCTGATGACTGGCGAAGAAAAAGAAGGTGGAGAAAGATATTATTTGAATGACGAAACCGCACAAGTAGCACAAGAAATATTTGAAAACAAAGAATTGCGTGCCTTATTTGACGTACAGAGAAATATGAACGCAGAAGATTTAAAAGCATTGCATCAAATGGCACTTGCTTTAAAACGCAAGGAGCGTGGTGACATTGACGATACAGGATGCTGAAAACATTTTTGCCATCACAATTGAGTTGCAAGACTTTCCTGTTCCAGGAAAAGAGATGGTAGTCCAAAATGAAGACGGAAGCTATACTGTCTTTTTAAATTCCAGGCTTAACTGGGAAAGTCAGATGAACGCTTATATTCATGCCCTCAAGCACATCACAGGGCATGATTTTGAAAAAGAAAATGTGCAGGAAATTGAAAAGAAAGCGCATGGTTAGATTAAACCGCAGAAATGCGTTTTAATAAAAAACATTTAGGAGGAAGAAGAAATGAAAACAGCAAAGGAAATGATTGATTTCGCAAGTGCGAACAAGTGCAAAATGACAAAAGCAATGATGAAAGGCGTGGACGTAGTGGTTCAGAATCTTTCAGGGGGAGAAGAAGTTGTTTACTGTATAGGCGCTTTTGCCGAAAACGAAAGTAGCTCTCAGATAGCTTTCGCTATCACAAACCTTAGAATTATCGCTGCTCAAAAGAAAATGTTTTCGGACACTGTTGTTACAATTCCAACCAATCATATAAACGATGTTACAATGAAGGGAAAACTCACCGGAGATTATATCACTATTGGGAACACTTCCGGGGAGAATCTAACTATTTCCGTATATAAAGGTCTTGGAGGAGATGTAGTAAACATACTAAATAAAATAATGGGCGCAACAAACAGCGCGAAAGATGAATCTAAGCAAGAAAGCAACGCAGCCGACGAAATAAGAAAATTTAAGTCTTTACTGGATGATGGCATTATTACAGAAGAAGAATTTATTAAAAAGAAAAAACAGTTGCTTGGACTTTAATTAAATAGCAAAAACCCGCCCCTGCTTATAAAGTAAGGGCGGGAACACACACTACTTATTTCGACGGATTAATAGTAATTGATATGGTTTTTCTAATATCTGCAATTCCGTTGAAATTTTCAATTGGACTTTTTTTTACCGGATGTAAATGTTCATTGCAAAGATACGAATAACTGAGTTTATCTAGTAAATCATACAAATTGCAGTCGGAACACGAACCAGTCACCTTATTTCCATCAACATCCGTAAACGAAAATTCGGCCATAATCCTTTCAGCTTTATCGCCATTGTAACTGTATTCTTTCACAAAAACACCTCCTTGGAGAAACAAAATGAGAAAATTTGAAAATTATCAAAAAATATATCGTTATATTGTGCCATTGGATTGTCAGCACCCGGATTACAGGAAATGTCATCAAATCCAAAATTTATTTTTGTATTTTGAGGATTACTTAAATCTTACCACAAATCAATGGAAACGTATAGCCAATAATATGGCTGAATTAAATTTACTTCCATGTTCTGGAAAGTTTGTGCAAGATGATCTCCTTATTCTCTTGGGAGATATTCATTTTATGTTTATTTCGTTAGAAAAGGCATATAAAATAGCTTTTCGACTTTTGTTGCTATTGGACAATAAACCTTTATATGAAGAAGCACGCTCTTCTTTTCTGTATACCAATGTGAAGCAAATAAGGAATTGTCTGGAACACATGGATGAAAACTTGACTGAAAAGGATACTAAGAATAATCATTCCATACAATCATACGGTCCGTATACAAATTGGTTCTGTCAGCAATGGGGAACTATAGCAAATGACAAAATAATTCTAGGAAATTATTCTTATGAATTGTCTGAAGACTCCCTCTCCCCTATACAAAGTCTATATGACTCAATTTTAAAACTTATTGATGAAAAATATGTTTTACCAAATGGAGAGGATTATGACATGATTTTTAAAAAATAAAAAACCGCCCCTGTGCCAACAGGAGCGGCTCTACATCCGGAGATGTATATATATTACGTGCAAAGATATTGTATCATCTTCGGCGATTTTTTGCAATAAAGGAGATGATTTTTTATGGACACAGCTTTAATTTACATCAGGGTAAGCACCAGAGAGCAAGCGGAAGAAGGGTATTCCATCGGCGAGCAAGAGGAACGTCTGAAGAAATACTGCGATGCCATGAACTGGAATATTGGTGGTATCTTTATTGACCCGGGATTCTCCGGGGCGAACATCAACCGCCCTGCGCTCCAGAAAATGATTAAGGAAATCGAAAGAGGCAACGGAAACATCGTCCTGGTTGATAAGTTGGACAGGCTTTCCCGGTCTCAGTATGATACTCTTTTTTTAATCAACAAAGTATTTTCCGCTCACAACTGCTCTTTTGTGAGCCGGGCAGAAGCATTTGACACATCCACACCTTTTGGGCGTGCAATGGTCGGCATCTTATCCGTCTTTGCTGAGCTGGAACGTGAGCGAATCAAAGAGAGGATGTCAGATGGTCGTGAGGGGCGAGCCAAAGAAGGGAAATACCGTGGTGGTGGTCATGTGCCGATCGGGTACGACTACGATTCAAAAAGCGGAACGTTAAAGGTAAATGATTACGAGGCTGCACAAGTCAAAGAGATTTTCGCCTTATTCAGCTCCCGGTGCTCTCCTATCCAGATCGCCGAAATCCTAAACCAAAAGGGATATACGGCAAAAGGTACACCGTGGAGCTACTGGAAAGTGCGGCGCTGCGTGGAAAACAGAACCTATATCGGTAAGCTTAAGCATAATGACAACTGGTATGAGGGCGCTCACGAGGCAATCGTAACAGAAACAGAGTTTAACCAGGCGCAATCTGTCTTGACGGAATACCGGGAGAAAAATAGCGCCATGGGACACAGGAGGACTACCGCTCTCGGTGGATTGGTCTATTGTGGGAACTGCGGTGCGAAGTATCACTCAGTCAAAGCCGGCACAAATAAGTACGCTTATTATATTTGCTATAGTCGCTCGAAAAGCAGCTATCAAAAAGTAAATGACCCAAACTGTAAAAATAAAACGTACCGGATGGCTGATTTAGAAAACCTCGTATATAGCCAAATAAGGGACTTAAAAGCAAATAAGGGATATTTGTCTATGCTGCGCTCTACTGTCGATTCCGCGAGCCAATACGATGCCATATTGAGCCGTATTAAAGAGGTGGAAAAGAAAATCGAGCGGTATATGGATTTATATGCTCTTGGTGGGATAGAGTTATCCTCTATCAAATCCAAAATAGACCCACTGATGGAAGAAAAGAAAAAGCTGGAAGCTGAGTTAGAAGCAAAAGCCGAAGAGAAAAAATCGAATGCCACAAAGGAAGAAATTATAGGCATCATAGAAAATTTAGATCAAATTTTGAGTAAAAACGATCCAGGACAGACACACGCAGCCTTGTCTATTTTGATTAACAAAATCGTTGTTAATAATGACCAGGTGGACGTCTACTGGAATTTTACCAAAAGTTGACGATGGATAATGCCAACGTAAGGAGGAAAATTTCATTATGTTTCAATTACTTGTAAACGCCGATGGCGGTCTTACCACAGCCGGCTATGCAGTTTCTGCTCTTGCAGTGATTCTGCTTGCAGCCGCTGTTATCTTTTTCTGTTCAAAAAACAGTTCCACCAGAAAAATGACAACACAGCAGCTTGTGACCTGCGCAGTTGCGCTTGCACTTGCTTATGTATCTTCATACATTAAACTTTTCAAACTGCCTTTCGGCGGTTCTGTCACTCTTTTCAGTATGCTGTTTATCGTATTGATCGGCTACTGGTACGGACCCAAAATAGGAATTCTCACAGGACTGGTATACGGAATCTTCCAGTTCCTGCAGGAACCGTACGTACTTTCCCTGTTTCAGGTGTGCTGTGATTACATTCTTGCTTTTGGCGCTATGGGAATTGCAGGCTTTTTCTCAAAATCAAAAAAACACGGACTGGTTAAGGCGTATCTGGCTGCCATTCTGGCAAGAGGCGCATTCCACGCACTCGGCGGATATCTGTACTGGATGGATTACATGCCGGCCAATTTCCCGAAATCCTTAACTGCTCTCTATCCAATCATTTATAATTACAGCTTCATTCTGGCAGAAGGTATTCTTACTGTGATCGTCATCTCCATTCCGGCAGTTTCCAAAGCCCTGAATCAGATACGCACAGCAACTACTAACCCCGGGCTTTATAAAACACCTGCCGCAAATAAATAAACCAAATCAAGACTTCCTCTAAAAACGGCTGCCCATCTGGACAGCCGCTTTCCATTTTACTCATTCTGTTTTTCTTCTGTTGCCTCTTTTTTTTGAGAATCTGTCATAATCTTATTCAGCTCGTCGATCATCTCATCGTCCTTTAAACGGAATTTTACTTCCACACGGCGGGACGCATCCTTATCTACATTCCCATCGGAATCCAGAACAGGGTTTGACATGGAGTGACCGTTTACCGTGAGATAGTCCTGCAGATCAAGAGCCTCCTGATTTGATAAAAACTCTCCCTGAATATCAAGCAGATACTGCGCCACTGCAAGGGAACGCTGCTGAGAAAGCTCTAAGTTGTAGGCATAATCACCGTCTGTATCTGTATATCCGTCAATAATAATCTCCGCAAGATACGGCTTGTGCTCCTTCTCAAGAAGCACCTTACAGTAAATAGGAAGAATATTTTTAAGTGCCGACTTTCCTTCCTCTGTAAGCTCTGCCTCGTCATATGCAAACATAACATTTGCATCCAGGGTCAACGCCCCTGTCTTGGAATCAATATCCACATTTACATTATTTTTTGAAAATTCTTTTTTTAAAGATTCTACAACTTCTGCTTTTACACCGATGATATTATCGATTTTCTGCTGCTGATCTGCAAGAAGTGCTGTTTTTTCATCGAGAGCGGACTGCTGTTTATCCAGAGTCTTTTCCTGATTTTTCAGCTTTGCCGCCAGATCTGCAAGAAGCTGCTTCTGTTCTGCAAGCTGCTGATCCTGGCTTTTTAACTGCTCATCCTGATTCTGAAGAAGTCCCTCTTTTTCGTCAAGAGCGGACTGCTGCGCCAGAATCTCTGCTGCGTATTCCTCCTGAAGCGCTATTTTTTCATCTCGCTCCTTAATACTTTCGTTATAGCTTTTCTGCGCCTGAAAAAGAGTGACGCACATGATCAACACGAAAAGAAGCAGAACACCAGCCATCATATCCGAATAAGAACGCCAGACATTAAATCCTCCCTCTTCGTTTTTTCTTCTTTTACGCATATAATTCTCCTCTTATTTGAATAAGCTGAACTTTCCTTTCTGTGCTGCTTTTGAAAGCTCCCGGATATTCTTGGAAATATCTTCCAGAAGTTCTTTCTGAGCCTCCCCCTGTTCTTCCAGAAGTCTCTGGATTTTGTCTACAGAAGCCTTCTGGGAAACGCTGTCTACGCGTCCGCTTTGCAGCTGCAGATCTTTCCCGGAAAGTGAAACATCTGTAAGAAGACGGCGAACCTGTTCCATTGTCTGATAGGAAAGCTTCTGATACTGAGAAAACTCCTGCATCTTCGTATCAAAATCCTGAATGAGCTGGCGATTTGCTTTTAACACTTCTGCGCTTGCCTGGCTGGACTGTCCTGCATTTTCCATACCTGCCGCCGCAGCTTCCACATAACGTTTCATCGTCTGGTTGCAGGCAACCCAGAATTTTGCAGCAGACTGCTCCGCTTCTTTTAAATACTCTGTCACATGCTGATAATCCTGCTGCTGCATTTTCTGAATATTCTGATTATCCTGAACAATCCGGTTAGCCGTAGTAAGATAACGGTTCTGCAGATTTCCAAGCTCCGTCACTGCATCTTTCATCACCCGCTCCTGCTGTAGATAATTATCACTCAACTGGGTACTCATCGTCTGATAAAGCGTTGCCGTATAATCCGCATTTTCTTTTTGCGCTTTTTTCAATTGATTTAAAGCTTCATTAAAATCCCGGAACTGCAGCTGAAAGGAGTTATGCATCTCTTTCATAAATCCATCCAGAATCTCTTTTACTGCATCCTGCTGACATCTTGTAACAGAAGTCACCAGCATATCAAGAGAATCATTCATTTTCCGAAAAGTAGGCGTAATTACCTTTTCAAAACTGTCTGCCATCTGTACAGAAAACTGTTCTGCCATTTTATTCATGGCTTCTGTCTGAATTTTCTGGCTGGATACAAGGAGATTTCTTGACTCATTTTCTGCAGTAGGCATAACGTATGCGTGAAAGCGGTCCAGAAATCCCTGAAGATTTTCCGTAAGAGAGCTGTACTCACTCTTCATTCCATATGTATACACAATAGACAGGGCAATTCCGTAAATAGAAGTAAGGAATGCCACCTTAATTCCGTCCACAAGAGATGCAACAGAACTTGTCATTGCCGCATAATCATTGGGATTAAAATTTTTAAGACCCCATACAAGTCCTACAAAGGTTCCGAGAATACCAAGACTTGTAAGAATGTCGGGCACCATTTCCAGAAGACGTTTGTGAATGTGAAGATCCATTTCTTCCTCATTAATGAAGTCCTCCACATCACCGATTCCTTCCTGGCTTTTGTCGATACTCCCACGAAAGGTATCCATCTTTTTGTCCAGGTATGTATTCCCGAAAATCTCATTTAATACAGATAAATCTTCTGCTTTTGCTTTCCCGGGAGCCTTGAAAATACTGGAAACCTCCTCGGTGCCGTGACGGAGTGCTTCAGAAAGACGGTTCATTTTAAACATTCCGCCGATCATGCCGGAAAGATAAATCAGCACCATCACTCCTAGAAACACAAAGTTGTATACCATTACACTGGCAGCGCCCTTGCCTGTATATATGGTCATTCCCACTGCAGCCGCAACCACAGTCAGGAATAAAACTACATTTACAATCTTTTTACCCATAAAATGCCTCCCCTTTTGTAGATTTGCGTGAAATTAATAGAAAATTATTGATTTCTTTTTTATAATATCACAACATACCAGGACACACAAGATAAAATCACAGAAAAGAGCTATAATATCACAGTAATTACCAGTATCTTCCCATCTGCACTTTCCGCATGGATTTTTCCATTATGCACTTCCACAATGGCTTTTGCCACGGACAAACCAATTCCAGAACCTCCCGTCTCAGAGTTTCTGGAGGCATCTGTCCTGTAAAATCGTTCAAACAAAATGTCCATATTTCCTTTCTGAATCATTTCAGACTCATTTGACACCTTAAAAACAACTTTTCGCCCTTTTTTTACTAGAGATATAAAAATCTCACTGCTGCACACAGAATATTTCACACTGTTATCAATTAAAATCATCACGAGCTGCTTTAAAAGTTCTCTGTTTCCTTTCAAAATAAGTCCAGGCTCCACCGAAAATACAAATCGTTTTTCATTTCTTTCTGCCAGTGTATAAAATGGCTGTATCGTTTCTTTTAATATAAGAGAAAAATCCACCTCTTCCATCTCCGGATTTTTCTGTTCCTCTTCCATTCTTGCCAGCATAGTCATCTGAATTGTAAGCGAGGATAAACGTTTCACCTGATTTCTGATACTTTTCGTCCACTCATTTTCACCTTGTATCATTTCCAGAACTTCTGTATTTGCATCTATAATGGTAAGAGGAGTTTTTAACTCATGAGAAGCATCTGTAATAAACTGCTTTTGTTTTTTATAACTCTCCCAGACAGGCCGAAACACCAAGTTTGAAAAAAATACCACTAGAATAAATATAAGAAACAATCCAAGACAGGAAACCAGTATTCCTGAAACAAAAAAATGGTACATTGTATCTAATTCCCTTGTATAATCCACAAACCATACAGAAAGAAACTCTCCTTCTTCCTCTGTTCGGTATCGAAAAGAATGATAGAATCCTGCTTTTTTTCCTTTATTCCGTACTCCTTCCGCATATTTTTTTGCTGTTTTTTCAGTCAGTTCAGACATTGCCGCTCCTCTTTGAAATTCATCTGCCTGTCCTTTTTTATCAATCTTTATAAAAAAATATCTTGGTGTAAAAGGTATATCATTTTTAAAAGGAAGCTGCTTCCATTCTAACCTAGGATTTCTCTCTATATTCTTATTTACGATTGCATCAATAGATGCATCTGCCCGTTCTTCCAAATTTCTGTAATTCACAAAAAAGATAATGCTCATAATCGCAAAAAGCACTATAAAAGTAGAGCACATTGCTACAAAAATAAACCTTCGGCGAATCTGACGCATTATTTTATTTCCTCCAAAAAGTACCCCTGGTTACGCACTGCTTTTATCTGTACATCCGCCTGAATCGATGAAAGTTTTTTTCGGAGATTTGAAAGATACACCCATACAACATTAATCTCTGCTTCGCTGTCATAACCCCATATTTTTTCCATAAATCTCTCTGTCGAAATCACACATCCAGGATCACGCATCAACATTTCCATAATCTGATACTCCCTGTTCGTCAGATGGTGCACCCCTCCAGGAGCCTCCATCGTAAAAGAACTTGTGTCAAGTACAGTTTTTCCAAGTAAAAGTTTCTGTCCATACTGTTCTGTTTTTCTTCTTGTAATAGACCGAATTCGCGCAAGCAGTTCTTTTGCAGCAAAAGGCTTTGTAAGATAATCGTCAGCTCCGTAGTCCAGACCTCTCACCTTGTCGTCTATTTCCGATTTCGCCGTTAAAATCAGTACCGGAACCTTATTTCCTTTTTCTCTTATTTTACGAAGCACAGTCAACCCGTCTATTTTCGGCATCATCACGTCCAAAATTACCGCGTCATAATTTTCTGTTTCCAGGTAGGTCAACGCATCCTCCCCATTGTATACTGCATCTACAGAATATCTATCATGGATAAATATTGCTATCAGGGCTCTGGAAAGTTCTTTTTCGTCTTCCGCAAGTAAAAGTCGCATATTTTTCACTTCCTCTTTATTTTACAATGATTATAAACTCTTATCCCGAATACCGCAATGCTTCAATAGGCTTTTTACCTGCTGCTTTACTTGCCGGATAAAGACCAAACACAACGCCGATGATAAGAGAAAAACCTACCGAAATCCACGCTACTTGCCAATTCATGGAAAAATTCATTGATTCGCCCATTATTCCGGATATAATTTTCAATACACCATACGATGCTGCAATTCCCGCCGTACAACCCATAATACTTACAAAAAGAGCTTCCAAAAGAAATTGAAACATAATTTCTCCCCGTCCTGCCCCAATTGCCTTACGAATTCCAATCTCCCTTGTTCTTTCTGTAACAGAAACCAGCATAATGTTCATAATCCCGATTCCTCCTACAAGAAGAGAAATAGCTGCAATTCCTCCAATCATAAGAGACATGGTATTGTCTACATTATCCATTGCTTCCATAATTTCAGATTGATTCTGTACGGAAAAGGCATCTTCATCTCCTTCAAACCGCTCCAGCATAATGTCTTGGAGTGCTTTCTCGGCCGCATCTGCATTTTCTTTATTTTTTGAAGAAGCATAAAACCAGGTAATATCAAGCACGTTATCTGTCATACGGGTAAGTGTAGAATATGGAATATATCCCTCAAGTGTTACTGTTTCCGAATCATCCTCCGAAGAAATTTGCCCGGTACCCTGACCCGAAGTAAGAGTTGAATTTTCCCCGGAAAGAATTCCGACTACAAGAAATTTCTTTCCGTCAAGAGATAATGTTTCACCTACGGCATCTGCTCTTCCAAACAATTCCACCGCGGTGTCTGATGTAAGAATCACTACAAATGAATTGTTATCCAAGTCCATTTTTTTCAGGGACCTTCCACCGGAAAACGCAAGATTCATAATATCAAAATAGCTCCCTGTCGTACCGGTAATACTCATAGAGCCGCTTGTATACCCTGTTTTTGCCGTTACACTTGTTTTTCCAACAGGTGCTGCCGCCGCTATTTCCTCATTATCCAAAAGTTCTGAAAATTCCGAGAGTCTCAGCGGTTTTTCCTTGTCGTCTGTGATACGTACCGTCAGGTAACTTGCTCCCATACCGGAAATCTGTTCCGATACAGAAGAGGAGGCGCCGTCTGCAATAGATACCAACACAATCAAAGCTACCACTCCTATAATGATTCCCAGCATTGTCAAAAAAGTGCGGAGCTTGTTCGCACAGACAGCAGCCCATGACATTTTAAAAGTCTGAAAAATCATATTTGCACTTCCGCCACCTTTCCATCTCTGATACGAATTTTTCTCTGCGCTTCATCTGCCACCCCATTATCATGCGTGATCAGCACAATTGTGTTTCCATTTTCGTGAAGTTCATGAAACAGACTCATAATTTCACTTCCTGTCTTTGTATCCAGATTTCCCGTAGGTTCATCTGCGAGAAAAAGAGAAGGTTTTGTCACAAGCGCTCTTGCTATGGCAACTCTCTGCTGCTGACCTCCGGAAAGCTCCGAAGGTCTGTGATGCATTCTATGCAAAAGTTCTACTTTTTCCATTGCCTCGGCCACTCTTTTTTTTCTTTCCGATGCCCGGATTCCCTGATACAGAAGCGGAAGCTCCACATTTTCTGCAGCTGTCAGACGTGGAAGGAGATTAAAATTCTGAAAAATAAAGCCAAGCTTTTTATTTCGAACAGCAGCAAGCTCGCGCTCGGAATATTTTTCAATAGCAATCCCATCTAATAAATATTCTCCTTCATCAGCCGTATCCAAACACCCGATAATATTCATCATTGTAGATTTTCCGCTTCCTGACGGTCCGATAATACTTACAAATTCCCCATCATGAATTGTCATACTGGCATGATTCAGAGCATATACTAGCTCCTCTCCAACCGTATATATTTTTGAAACTTCCTTAAGCTGTATCATTTCGGTCCCTGCCTTTCCGGAAAACCTCCGCCAGTTCCGTCATTGCCGCCCGGGAACTCCATATTCGAAGAATTTTTATCTCCACCCGGAAATTCCATATTGCCTCCTGGGAGTTCCATATTTTCAGATGAATGATTCTCCGTTCCTATTTTTTGATAGTATATCGTATCCCCCTCTGAAAGTCCCTCTGTAATCTCCACGATATTTCCATCAGACAGGCCTGTACTTACTGACTTTTCTCCTGAAAGATTCCCTTCAGCATCTTTCTCTGTGTAAACAAACACTTCGTCCCCGCGTTCCTGAAGTGCATTCACAGGAATTGTAATAATATTTTCCTTCTTTTCAATTACAATCGTTGCAGAAGCATTCATACCTACCTTCATTTCCTCTGATGCCGGAATTGTAATTTCCACCGTATATTTTGCAACACCTCCGCTTGCACTGGCAGAGTTCCCAACTTTTGTCACAGTTCCCTCAAATGTCTCTTCCTCAATCGCATCAAATGTCACTTCTGCCTGCTGTCCTTTCTCCACTGAATTAATATCTAGTTCATCTACGCTAATCGCCAGAATCATCTCTTCCTTTCCTGCTATTGTAAATGCGGTTGTGGCTGTACTATATTCATTGTCCGTCGTACTCTCTTCTTCTGAAGAATTCTCTGAAACCGCAGTATGTCCAGAAGAAGCGCTCACTCCGGCAGCACCTCCGCCTCCTGAGGAAGTATTCCCACCGTCTGAAGTTCCTAGTCCACCTCTTTCTGAGCTCGTTCCAGCCACTTCCTGATTCATCTGTGCTTCTCCCTCTGAGTCACTCTTCTCATCTTCCTGTTTCTTTGTTTCCGGAAATGTCATTGTAAAAGACAAAGATTTTCCGTCATTTAAAATACTCATTCCGGAAATTACACCTGATGAAATACCGGAAATACTGTCATTTCCAAATATATATCCCTCCTGTGCCTCCAATGTTATCTGAGCTTGATATGTAACTCCTCCCTGAAACACATCATCATCAGGATTCCACTTAATACTTCCTGTGTAACTTCCGTCAGGTGACTGAATTTCTTTCAGCGCAGATGCTCCTGTTTCCGGTGCACCGAGAGCTGCAGAAAGCGTGTTTTTCAAACTTAAAACGACATCTGTCTCCGGCACTTCCGTTTCCGGCACTTCCGTTTCCGGCACTTCTGTTTCCGGTTCTTCTGTCTCCGGTACTTCTGTCTCCGGTACTTCTGTCTCCGGCACTTCTGTTTCCGGCACTTCCGTTTCCGGCACTTCTGTTTCCGGCACTTCTGTTTCAACAATTTGCTCCGGAATACCGCTGCTGTCAGACGCTGCCGTGGAGAGCATAATCAAACCATTTGAACTACGATTTCTTCCAGATATATTCGACGAGCTTTTTTCATACGTCATATTTACTGCCTTTACTTCTGTTTCGTCCTGTGTTGTATTAGTACTTTCATTTTCAGCTGTTTCTTCTTTCTCACTTGAAATGTATATTTCCTCAATGATTCCTGCCATGTCGGCTGTAATTTTTCCGTCTTCTGAAATAGTCAGTAATTCTTTCAAAGAATCCGATAAAGATTCTCTTTCTTTTAAAAGAGCCGCGTATTCGGAATTTTCCTCTTTTTCCATAGTAAAAAGTGCATCTCCGCTTTCCACTGCCTCATCTTCCGATACATAAATTTCTGATACTACTCCCGGATTTGCAGTAATCTCAATTGGCTGGTGAATGTACGTGGTGCCTGTTCCGATTACCGTTCCCGATTCATTTGTCACAGAAGCCGTATCACCCATTCCCACGCCACTGTCCGTCATCGTCACTGTACAATCAGTCTCGCTCACATGTTCTACGGTTCCTTCCACTTCTTTTCCGCCTGAAACTATAACCTTTACCGTGTCGCCTTCCTTTATCTCTTCTGAAACTTCTGATAAGTCTACTGCGAGAAGACCATCTGCAGATACGAGCATCAGCGCTCCGTTTTCCAGAATACAACCTGCTGTCTCACTGCCCTCTGCTATATAAATTTTTTTAATTCGCCCGTCTACCTTTACTGTAACCTCTTCTTCTGTCTCTTCTTCCTGAAGTTCATAAATTTCTTCGTCTAAAGACTCCATTTCACTTTGAACCTCTTCTATTGCACTTAAAACAGAAGCCGTGTCCACATATGCCAATACATCTCCTTTTGACACGTAATCCCCACTTTCTACCGCCACCTCGGAAATTGTAAGACCGGACGGGATTTTTACGGATACCGCTTCTCCTGTTTCCAGGTTTCCGGTTCCCACAATCTCATTGGATATTGTGTCTGTCTTAGCCTGTGTTTCTGTTACATTTATCGTCTCCTTTTTCATTTCTCCATCTTTTGTATTCTGATAGCGTATAAAAATCCCGCCTGATGCACCAACAACTGCCAAAACTACCACAATTGCAACTGCCGTCTTCTTTTTATTCCTGTGTTTCATGTTACGTCCTCCCTTGCGAAGTTGTCTATTTTCTCGTGATTAAGTATATCTGCTGTACTTTAAACCAACTTAAAAATATATGTGAAGGTTTTGTGATATTTTAATCTTCCTCCTCATATACACTTCACAGTGGGGTGTACACTACATCTCGAAGTTTTTTATCTCATTGATCATTTTGAAAACAGCCTTATAAGTCTTTCTGCCGCTTCTTTTGTATCTTCCGGTGAACCGAAAGTGGAAAACCGGAAATACCCCTCTCCACAGGCTCCAAATCCTTCTCCGGGTGTTCCCACAACCTGAATTTCATGTAGCAGATAGTCAAAAAATTCCCAGCTTCCCATTCCGTTCGGGCACTTCATCCAGATATATGGTGCATTTTTTCCTCCGCAATACCAGATTCCAATCTGCTCCAGTGCATGCATCAATGTTCTGGCATTTTTTTTATAAATCTGAATATTTTCATGAATCTGTCTTTGCCCTTCTTCTGTAAAAACGGCTGCTCCGCCTTTCTGAATTATGTACGACACACCATTTGTCTTTGTAGTACGATTACGTACCCACATTTCATTAAAATTCATTCCATTACGGTTCAATTCCTTTGGTATTATCGTATATCCGAGTCTTGTCCCCGTAAAACCGGCTGTCTTGGAAAGGGAACATATTTCAATGGCACATGTTTTTGCTCCTTTCAGTTCAAAAATACTGTGCGGAAGTGTCTCATCCTCAATAAAGGATTCGTATGCCGCATCAAAAAGGATTACGGAACCATTTCTATTAGCAAAATCCACCCATTTTTGAAGCTGTGCACGGGAATAGACTGCTCCCGTGGGATTGTTAGGAGAACATATATATATTAAATCTGCCATCTCTTCTTCCTTTGGTTCAGGCAAGAATCCGTTTTCCTCTGATGAAGAGAGATGTACAATCCTTCTTCCCGCCATTACATTTGCGTCTACATATGCCGGATAAGACGGCTCAATCACCAGAGCAGAACAGGAACGCTCAAACAAATCTAAAATATCCCCAAGCTCATCGCTTGCCCCACTTGAAACAAACACCTCGTCCGCGGATAACAAAACACCTCTTTTTTCATAATATCCTGCAATTGTTTCTCTTAAAAACGGCGCTCCGCACTCAGGCATATATCCATGAAACCTGTCTCTGGAAGCCTGATCATCTACAGCCTCGTGCAATGCCTTAATTACGGTATCACATAACGGCAACGAAACGTCTCCGATGCCCATTCTTAAAAGCTTTGCTCCCGGATACTGTTCAACATAAGCCTTTGTTTTCTGGGAAATATTATAAAAAAGATATGAATCTTTCAATTCATTGTAATACATATTTGGTCTTATCATTCTTTTCTCCTCACCTGCATAGTTAATATTCTACATTTTCAGACAATCTTCTCTCAAAACGGTCTTTTCGTAAATCGACCGGAATTTTTGTCGGATATTTTCCGTGAAAACAGGCAGCACAATAACCTTCGCTGTCAATCAGATTTCCAAGTTTATCTATCTCTAAATATCCCAAAGAATCCACTCCTATAATCTCTGCAATTTCTGCCATGCTGTGGTGGCAGGCAATCAGATTCTCTTCCGAATCAATATCTGTTCCATAATAGCACGGATGCAGAAATGGAGGAGCCGAAATTCTCATATGTATTTCTTTTGCTCCTGCATCGCGCAAAAGCTTCACAATGCGCTTGCTTGTCGTTCCTCTCACAATTGAATCATCTACAAGAATAATCCTCTTTCCGTCTGTCACACTTTTTACAGGAGAAAGCTTTATCCTGACTTTATCCAGACGCTCATTTTGCTTTGCTGCAATAAATGTTCTTCCAATATATTTGTTTTTAATCAATCCGATTCCGTAAGGAATACCTGATTTATTCGCGTAGCCAAGCGCTGCATCCATTCCACTGTCAGGAACCCCAATTACAACATCCGCCTCAGTCGGATAACTCTCTGCCAAAAGCTCTCCGGCTCTCACTCGCGATTTGTGAACAGATACTCCATCTATGACTGAATCCGGTCTTGCAAAATAAATATATTCAAAAATACATGTTTTCTTCTGCTGTTTTCCACAATGTTCTTTTCTTGACTCTACACCATTTTGGCTGAATACCAGAATTTCTCCCGGAAGCAGTTCTCTGATAGGTTCTGCCCCTACTGACAATAACGCGCAGCTTTCAGATGCAGCCACATATCCTCCATCCGGCAGTTTTCCATAACAAAGCGGCCTGAACCCATGAGGATCTCTTGCTGCAATCATCTTCGTCGACGACATCAAAATCAGTGAATACGCACCTTCCAGTAAATTCATTGCATTACTTACTGCTTCTTCTATACTTGATGTCCTCAGTCTTTCTCTTGTAATGACATAGGCTACGGTTTCTGTATCACTGGTTGTATGAAAAATTGCTCCGGATAACTCTAATTTATCCCGAAGTTCCAGAGCGTTACTCAAATTCCCATTATGTGCCAGTGCCATTTTTCCTTTCTGATGATTCACCTCAAGCGGCTGGCAGTTATCTCGTGTTGCTCCTCCGGTCGTCCCATACCTTACATGCCCTACTGCCATAGTTCCCTCAGATAAACTGGATAATGTATCTTTTGAAAACACTTCGCTTATAAGTCCAAGTTCCTTATAAGAGGAGAATACACCATCGTCATTCACAACTATCCCACAGCTTTCCTGCCCTCTGTGCTGCAAGGCATACAATCCATAATAAGCAATTTCCGCAACATTTTCTTTTTTTGTGCTCACAACCCCAAACACGCCACACTCTTCATGAACAGACATTATTCCCACCTCTGCATTATTTATTTTGTTTTGACTTTTTCAACGCTGCGCCAATAAATTCTTTAAACAACGGATGGGGCTGATTTGGACGGCTTTTAAATTCCGGATGGAACTGTACTCCAACAAAAAACGGCTGTTCATGAAGTTCCACCGTTTCTACCAATCTTCCATCAGGCGAAGTTCCGCTAATCACAAGTCCGGATTCTGTCAGAACCTCGCGATACTCATTGTTAAACTCATAACGATGGCGGTGACGCTCATAAATTATTATGTCACCGTAACATTCTGCCATTTTTGTTCCTGATTTAATACTGCACGGATAACTTCCCAGGCGCAGAGTTCCGCCTTTATCTTTTTCCTCCCTCTGTCCCGGAATAAAATCGATAACTTTATCAGTACACGTTTCATCAAATTCTCCGGAATGAGCATCTTTAAATCCCGCAACATTTCTCGCAAACTCAATGACAGCAACCTGCATTCCAAGACAAATGCCTAAATAAGGAATATGATTTTCGCGGGCATATTTTGCCGACAGGATCATTCCCTCTATGCCACGATTTCCAAACCCTCCCGGGATAATAATCCCATCCAGATCTTTTAATACCTCATTTGCATTCTCTTTTGTAATCTTTTCTGAATCAATCCAGTGTATTTTCACAAATGTATCCCGTTCATACCCTGCATGGTCCAACGCTTCTGCCACAGAAAGATATGCATCGTGAAGCTTTACATATTTTCCAACAAGACCGATGTGCACTTCCCCGGAGCGATTTTGAATATGATCTACCATCTGTTTCCATTCCTCCAGATCAGGTTTTGATGCCTCTATATTAAGTTCTCTGCACACGACATCGGAAAAGCCAGACTCTTCCAGCATCAATGGCGCTTCGTACAAATTTTTTAATGTTCTGTTTTCAATTACACAATCCGGCTTCACATTACAAAAAAGTGATATTTTCCGGAATATGGCTTCTTCCAAAGGCTTATCCGTTCTTAATACGATAATATCAGGACTCACGCCCATTCCCCGAAGTTCCTTGACAGAATGCTGCGTTGGTTTTGATTTATGCTCTTCAGAGCCACTTAAATAAGGAACTAATGTCACGTGAATAAATAAGCTGTTCTCTTTACCGACTTCCAGAGAAATCTGGCGTACCGCCTCCAAAAACGGCTGAGATTCAATATCGCCGATTGTTCCGCCAATCTCCGTTATCACTATATCTGCATCTGTTTTTTTCCCTACATTATACACAAATTCTTTGATTTCGTTTGTAATATGAGGAATTACCTGAACTGTAGAGCCAAGATACTCTCCTCTTCTTTCCTTATTTAATACATTCCAGTAAACCTTTCCCGTAGTCAGGTTTGAATATTTGTTTAAATTTTCATCAATAAATCTCTCATAATGCCCCAAATCCAAATCTGTTTCTGCTCCATCTTCTGTCACGAATACTTCACCATGCTGATATGGACTCATAGTCCCCGGGTCAACGTTAATATACGGATCTAACTTCTGTGCAGCAACTTTCAGTCCCCTTGCTTTTAAAAGTCTTCCAAGGGAAGCCGCTGTAATTCCTTTTCCAAGACCAGATACTACACCGCCTGTTACAAAAATATATTTCGCCATGATTCTTAACTTCCTTCTCTGAATTTTCCTGCTTTTATCAAACTCTTTTCAAAAACTTCTTTTATTTTCCACTGCTGCCATAATTTGAAAGCACTCTCGCTGAAGGATCATTTATATTGCACCCTTCCCATTCTTTATTCGGCATCCAGAAATCTACAATCATCTCTGCCTGACCCGGATAATACTTTTCAAAAATTTCTCTGTATAATAATGACTCTTTCGTAAAAGGCCGGGCATATGTATAGGTTTCACATTTTTCTTCAAACTCCTTATCACTGTACCTGCGCTCTGCATATTCTTTCAGATAATCAACCATAGAATGACCTACCGCATCTGAAAACGCTGCTTTTTCTCTCCAAAGAATTTCATCCGGAAGATATGCCCCCTTTTCAAATCCATGACGAAGAAGATATTTTCCCTTTCCATACGTATTCAGCTTCAATTCTGGATTTATGGACATCACATATTTTACAAAATCCAAATCGCCAAACGGAACCCTTGCTTCCAGGGAATTTACGGAAATACAGCGGTCTGCGCGCAGAACATCATACATATGCAGTTCACGGATTCTTTTCTGTGATTCTTTTTGAAAGGCACACGCATCCGGTGCGAAATCTGTGTATTTATAACCAAATAATTCATCCGATATTTCACCTGTTAAAAGGACACGAATATCTGTCTGCTCATGAATTGCCTTACATACAAGATACATACCTATTGATGCCCGTATCGTCGTTATATCATAAGTTCCCAGAATTTGAATCACTTCTTCCAGAGTATCTGTAACTTCATCTGGCGTCATATAAATTTCTGTATGCTCGCTGCCTATATAATCTGCCGTTTGTCTGGCGTATCTTAAGTCGATGGCATCGTTACTCATGCCAATGGCAAAAGTACGGATAGGCTCATGACTCTCTCTGGCAGCAATAGAACATACAAGAGAAGAATCCAATCCTCCTGAAAGAAGGAATCCTACCCTGGCATCTGCTACAAGACGCTTTTTTACGCCTGCAATCAACAAATCATGAATATTCCGGCAGACCGTTTCCAAATCATCATGACATACCTGTTCTGTTTCAGCAATATTACGATAGCAGATAAAACTGCCGTCTTTATAATAATGTCCGGGCGGAAAGGGCATGATTCTGTCTGTTAGTCCTACCAGATTTTTACCTTCGCTGGCAAACAGAATCACACCTTTTTCGTCATATCCGTAATACAGAGGACGAATTCCAATAGGATCTCTAGCCGCAATATATTCTCCCTTTTCACCATCATAGAGAATTAATGCGAATTCAGCATCTAACATGGCAAACATATCCGTACCATATTCTTTGTACAAAGGCAGAAGGATTTCACAATCCGAATCACTTTCAAAAATGTAGCGGTCGGACAGTTCTTCTCTTATCTTCTCAAATCCATATATTTCTCCGTTACAGACTACATAGCTGCTGTCCAGCCGGAAGGGCTGCATCCCGGAAGGTGTCAGACCCATAATAGCCAGCCTGTGAAACCCTAAAAGACCGTTTCCCGTATCGATAATCCGGCTGTCGTCTGGTCCCCTGGAAACAGTTCTGTCAAAGCCTTGTCTGAATTTATCAAAATCGGCTCCCGCCCCACAATATCCCATAATCGAACACATACATTTTACCTCCATTTTCAGATCTGCTGTATGGCTCTCACCATCCCATACTCGCTGTAAACAGTCCCTGTATTTTCAATTTATTTTACGCTAAACAGCAAATCCCCATATGTTGGGAAAGGCCAATACTTCTTTGCTGTAACAGTTTCTGCTTCATCACAGACAATTCTCAGTTCCTGCATTCTGGTTAATACAGTATCTCTGAGCTCACAAGCCTGTTCTTCAATATCTTCCGCATCCTGAATTTTTATCAGTGCATTTTCCAATGCATCTGTCTGAAATGCCATCTGATCTGTAAGTGAAGAAAGTCTCTTTATCAGGCTGCTTTCATACTGACATGCCAACGTCTCACTTACACTCTTTTTTAAAGAAATTGTCTTTGCCAGTTCCATTACATAGGCTTCTACTGCCGGAATGATTTCTCTTTTTGCCATATCCACCATAGTATTTGCTTCTATTACAATGGTCTTGCAGTAATTTTCCAACATAATCTCGCATCTTGATTCCAGTTCAGCTTTAGAGAACACCTTATGTGAGGTAAGCATTCTGACGTTTTTTTCATCCAACAGATGCGGCATACAATCCGGTGTTGTCGGATAATTCAGAAGCCCTCTTATTTCCGTTGCCTCTTTTATCCATTTATCATCATAGCCATTGCCATTAAAAATAATCCTTTTATGATCTTTGATAGTTTTTCGAATCATTGCATGAAGTGTTTCTTCAAAATCTTCTGCACTTTCCAGTCTGTCTGCATAGATTTTCAGACTCTCGGCTACTGCACTATTAAGCATCATGTTGGCACACGCGATACTGTTGGAAGATCCCAACATACGGAATTCAAATTTATTTCCTGTAAAAGCAAATGGCGAGGTACGGTTTCTATCTGTTGTATCCCTGTTAAATTTCGGAAGTACATCTACGCCGAGTTTCATTTGTGTTTTTTCTGCTCCTGCATACGGAATATCTTTTTCAATTGCCTCTAATACGCCGTTCAGCTCGTCTCCCAAGAACATGGATACTACAGCAGGCGGAGCTTCATTCGCACCAAGACGATGGTCATTTCCGGCAGTCGCTACAGACAGTCTCAGAAGATCTTGATAATCATCTACTGCTTTAATCACCGCACACAGAAACAACAAAAACTGAGCATTCTCATATGGCGTCTCCCCCGGTGAGAGAAGATTTATACCTGTGTCTGTGGAAATAGACCAGTTGTTATGCTTTCCGCTTCCGTTTACTCCTGCAAATGGCTTTTCGTGAAGAAGGCAGACAAGTCCATGCCTTGCAGCTACTTTTTGCATCATTTCCATTGTCAGCTGATTATGATCCGTAGCAATATTGGTTGTTGTATAAATAGGTGCTAGCTCATGCTGTGCCGGAGCCACTTCATTATGCTGTGTTTTCGCAAAAATACCAAGTTTCCAGAGTTCCTTATTTAAATCGTCCATATAAGCGGCTACCCTGGGTTTGATTACGCCGAAGTAATGATCATCCATCTCCTGTCCCTTAGGAGGTCTTGCCCCAAATAAAGTACGGCCTGTAAACTGAAGATCTTTTCTTTGATCGTACATTTCTTTTGTTATCAGAAAATATTCCTGTTCTGGGCCTACAGAAGTTGTAACATAGGACACTTTATCATTTCCAAAGAGACATAAAATCCGAAGTGCCTGTTTATTCAGTGCCTTCATAGAACGAAGAAGAGGTGTTTTTTTATCAAGAGCTTCTCCTCCATAGGAACAAAAGGCCGTTGGAATGCATAAAGTTTTCCCTTTAATAAATGCATAAGAAGTAGGATCCCATGCCGTATATCCTCTTGCTTCGAAGGTAGCTCTTAACCCCCCAGAAGGAAAGGAAGATGCATCCGGCTCCCCTTTAATTAACTCTTTTCCGGAAAATTCCATGATTACTCCGCCATTTGGAGAAGGAGAAATAAAGCTGTCATGTTTTTCTGCCGTAATCCCAGTCAATGGCTGAAACCAGTGTGTATAATGCGTTGCGCCTTTTGATACAGCCCATTCTTTCATCTCTTCTGCCACAACGTCCGCTACACTGCTGTCCAGTTTCACACCCTCGTCAATCGTTTTTCTTAAAGACTGGTATACTTTTGCCGACAATCTTGCTTTCATAACCCTGTCGTCAAAAACCATACAACCAAAGTATTTTGAAACATCATTTTTTTTCATAATAGTACTCCTTTCGCATAAAAAAGGCAGGGGAATCTTCCGTATACCTGGATGAAAGACGCCCTTGCCTTCTTCTATATCTTTATTTTAGCAATGAAAAAAGCGTCTCTGAGATTATATTCTCAAAGACGCCCTTGCCTTTATGCATTGCATAATAACACCGTATAAACCTTCTTGTCAATATTTTTTTCAAATGCAATTGACAAATATTTCGAACCGTTGTATAAATATACGTATGAGCAAAGGCGTTCATTTAAAAAGCAGGTATTCTCTGCTTTTAAAATGGACCCTTTTTTTTATTTTATTATAAGAAAGGAAGGCAAAGGACAATGAAAATAGAAGGTCAAGTACGTATTCCTTCCGGCTGTGCCATTGCAGCTGTAATTTCCAGAGAAGGAAAAAAGATACCCGGAGACACCATCATCAATGCTATGAGACCCATGCATGACCGCTCCAATGGTCTGGGAGGCGGCTTTGCCGGTTATGGAATTTATCCGGATTATAAAGACTTTTATGCATTTCATATATTTTTTGACAGCAGGACTACCAGAAAAGAATGCGAAGCATTTTTAAAAGAACGCTTCGAAATTGTACAGTCCGAAATTATCCCTACAAGAAAATTGCCGACAATCACAGATGAACCAATTATATGGCGATACTTTGTAGCACCATTAAAATCTCTTCTCACATCTATGCAGTTAGACGAAAAAGAGTTTGTGGTGCGCACAGTAATGAAAATCAACACGGAAATGCATGGCGCTTATATCTTTTCCAGCGGAAAAAACATGGGGGCATTCAAAGCAGTAGGCTATCCTGAAGACATCGGTGTTTTTTATAAATTAGATGAATACAAAGGATATTCCTGGACTGCGCATGGTCGTTATCCTACTAATACGCCGGGCTGGTGGGGCGGCGCTCACCCCTTCACTCTTCTGGATGCTTCTGTTGTCCATAACGGTGAAATTTCCTCCTACGACGCTAACCGGCGATTTATAGAAATGTTCGGATACAAATGTACTCTTCAAACCGATACGGAAGTTATTACTTATGTTCTGGACTATCTTCTTCGCAGACAGGGGCTTACTCTTGAGGAAGCTGCCAGTGTAATCGCCGCTCCCTTTTGGAGTACCATTGCATCAAAAAAGAATCTTGAAGACCAAAAAAAGCACACCTTCTTAAGGACTATGTTTCCGAGTCTTTTGATTACCGGACCTTTTTCTATTGTGTTTGGTTTTAATGGCGGATTGATGGCGCTTAACGACCGCCTGAAGCTCCGCTCTATGGTTGTAGGTGAAAAGAATGATGTTGTCTATATTGCAAGTGAAGAAACAGCGATCCGCGCTATGGCGCCGGATGCTGAAAATATCTGGACTCCTTCTGGCGGAGAGCCTGTTATTGTAAAAGTAAAGGAAGGTGTTTTATTATGAGCATTGAATTTATCTATCCTGAATTTGAAGTAATCCGAAATGAAAGCCGATGTACTTCCTGCCGTATCTGCCAGAAACAATGTGCTAACGAAGTGCACTTTTACAATATTGAAACAAAACGAATGGAATGCGACGAAAGTAAATGTGTCAATTGCCACCGATGTGTTTCCTTCTGCCCTACAAGAGCCTTAAAAATAGTAAAAAGCGACTGCTCTTTCCGCGAAAATGCCAACTGGTCAGAAACTACTATGAAAGAAATCTACAAGCAGGCCAACAGCGGTGGTGTTTTGCTTTCTTCTATGGGAAATCCCAATCCTCTTCCAGTTTACTGGGATCGCATCTTAATCAATGCCTCTCAGGTAACCAACCCTCCTATCGATCCTTTGAGAGAACCTATGGAAACCAGAGTTTATCTTGGAAAAAAGTCTGAGAAGGTACACCGTCTTCCTGACGGAACTTTGGACTGCGAGCTTCCTCCCCAGTTGGAACTGTCTATGCCGGTAATGTTCTCGGCTATGAGCTATGGCTCCATCAGCTATAATGCGCATAAATCTCTTGCACTTGCCGCTAAAGAACTGGGCATTCTTTATAATACCGGAGAAGGCGGACTTCATGAAGATTTCTATTGTTATGGTGAAAATACAATCGTTCAGGTGGCATCCGGACGTTTTGGTGTTCATGAAAAATACTTAAAAGCAGGAGCCGGTATTGAAATCAAAATGGGACAGGGAGCAAAACCGGGAATTGGAGGACATCTTCCCGGAACAAAAATTATAGGAGACGTATCACGCACCAGAATGATTCCCGAAGGCTCTGATGCCATCTCGCCGGCGCCTCACCATGATATTTATTCTATTGAAGATTTGAGACAGCTCGTCTACTCTTTGAAAGAAGCAACCGAATATAAAAAACCGGTTATTGTAAAAGTAGCTGCTGTCCACAACATTGCGGCTATAGCCAGCGGAATTGCCAGAAGCGGTGCAGACATTATCGCTATCGACGGATTTCGGGGTGGCACAGGCGCAGCTCCCGCCAGAATCCGGGACAATGTAGGAATTCCTGTTGAAATTGCTTTAGCCGCAGTTGATCAGCGTCTTCGTGACGAGGGAATCCGGAATAACGTTTCTATTGTTGTAGGAGGCAGTATCCGAAATTCTGCCGACGTAATAAAAGCCATTGCTCTTGGTGCAGACGCCTGTTATATCGCCACCGCCGCTCTTCTTGCCTTAGGCTGCCATCTCTGCCGCACCTGCCAAAGCGGCAAATGTAACTGGGGAATCGCAACGCAGCGTCCTGAGCTTGTAAAAAGACTGAATCCGGAAACAGGAAGTCAGCGTCTCATAAATCTGATGAACGCATGGAATCATGAAATCAAAGAATTAATGGGCGGTATGGGAATTAACTCCATAGAAGCTTTACGTGGAAACCGTCTGATGCTGCGCGGCATCGGATTAACAGAAAAAGAACTTGAAATACTTGGTATCTCCCATGCAGGGGAATGCTAAAAAAATGAAAACAACGATTCGGAGGTGTGGTATAATATGAGAATCATTAATGCTGCAAACTTAAATTACAGAGTTCTGAATGAGGTACTGCGCAGAACAGACGATGATTGTATTATTGAAGGCTGCTGCGGCCTGAGGTTTATTGCTGCCGGCATGTCTGATAAAAATATTACTGTCAATGGAATTCCCGGAAACGCACTGGGCGCATATTTAAACAGTGCAAATATTACTGTAAAATCCAATGCACAGGATGCCGTAGGCGACACTATGAATGAGGGTAAAATCCTCATTTACGGCAATATCGGTGATGCTGCCGGATATGCCATGCGCGGCGGAAAAATTTACATACTGGGCAATGCCGGCTATCGTGCCGGAATTCATATGAAAGCGTATAAAGAAAAAAGTCCTGTTATGATCATCGGGGGCTGTGCCGGAAGCTTTCTTGGCGAGTATCAGGCCGGAGGAATTATTATCGTCCTTGGGTTTCACGAAAATAACAGACCGATTGTAGGTAATTTTCCGTGTACCGGAATGCACGGCGGTAAAATGTATCTGCGTGGCAGATGTGAAAATATCCGCTTTCCTGAGCAGGTAACTGCAAGATATGCCTCCCCGGAGGATTTAAAGGAAATCCACGAATACCTGTCCGAGTACTGTGCCGACTTCGGATATTCTATGGAAGAACTTTTATCTATTCCTTTTACAGTCATTACACCGGACAGTAAAAATCCTTATAAGCAGATGTATGTAGCAAATTAAAGGAAAGTAGGTAGACTTATGAAATATTCTAAAGAAGAAGTAATACAATATGTTCGGGAAGAAGATGTAAAATTCATCCGTCTTGCCTTTTGTGATGTATTCGGCAGGCAAAAAAATATCTCTATCATGCCCGCTGAGCTTCCGCGTGCTTTCGAATTCGGAATCGCCATTGATGCATCTGCCATAGCCGGCTTCAGCGATGAAGAACATTCTGATCTGTTTCTCCATCCAGATGCAGACACACTGATGCCTTTGCCGTGGAGACCGGAGCATGGCAGTGTAGTACGAATGTTTTGCGACATCACTTATCCGAATGGCAAAACATTTGAATGTGATACCCGCTCAATTTTGAAAAAAGCAATTCAAGATGCCGGTAATTCAGGATTTCGGTTCTTCTTTGGTGCAGAACAGGAATTTTACCTTTTTACTCTCGATGATAATGGAATGCCCACAAAAAAACCATATGATAACGCAGGCTATATGGATATTGCCCCGGAAGACCGGGGAGAGAATATCCGCCGTGAAATATGCCTGACTCTGGAACAAATGGGTATACAGCCTGAGAGCTCTCACCATGAAGAAGGACCAGGACAAAATGAAATTGATTTTCGCTATTCCGATCCACTGACTGCTGCCGATAATGCCATGACATTCCAAACTGTTGTAAAAACCGTTGCCGGGCGTAACGGTCTTTTCGCTGATTTCAGTCCAAAACCTCTGAAAAACAAACCGGGAAACGGATTTCACATCAATATTTCTGTAAAATCATCTGATAATAAAAACTATATGGATTATATAATTTCTTCTATTCTGGATAAAATTTCAGATATGACTGTATTTTTAAATCCATCAGAAAATTCTTATCAGCGCCTTGGCAGTAATAAAGCTCCAAAATATATTTCCTGGTCAGAAGAAAACCGTTCACAGCTTATCCGGGTTCCTGCTGCTGTCGGCATATATCAACGTGTAGAACTGCGTTCTCCGGATCCATCTTCAAATGCGTACCTGGCTTTTGCCTTGTTGATTTATGCAATTATGGACGGCATTAAAAATAAAGTGGAACTCCCACCCCCTTCTAATATAAACTTGTATAAAGCTGATGCTGCCACCTTGACAAAATTCAGACAACTTCCCTGTGATTTCAAATCCGCATATACTTTGGCCTCAAACAGTCCGTTTATAAAAGAGCATATACCAGATGCCATATTAAATATTTATGGCAATAAATAGTTAACTAATGAGGAAGGAGGGGGCAAATGAGTTTAAAAGAACGATTTTACAGCATACTCATCGTGTCCGCAACAGATAGTTTCACCTCTGCCTTGACTGACCTGGTTTCTGCAACGAGATACCGTCCCGTTCACAATGTTACAAGCATCAGTGCCGCCAAACGAATACTGGCTGAGAAAACTTTTGATTTTATTATTATCAACTCACCTTTATATGATGATACAGGTATTCGTTTTGCTATTGATATATGCACCGCAAAATCATCTGCCGTGCTGCTTTTACTAAAAAATGATATTCATGCTGATGTCCACGATAAAGTTGTTGAATATGGCATCTTTACTCTGTCAAAGCCCGTCTCAAAACCGACTATGCTGTACGCGCTTAACTGGATGGAAAGCGCCAGAGAAAGACTTAGACAATTAGAGAAAAAAACACTGTCCATTGAAGAAAAAATGCTCGAAATCCGTTTGGTCAACAAAGCAAAATGGTTTTTGATCACCGAACTCTCCATGAGCGAGCCTGACGCTCACCATTATATAGAAAAGCAGGCAATGAATCGCTGTATTACAAAACGAGTCATTGCCGAAGAAATCATTAAAACCTATACCTAATTTCTTTAATATATTAGTGTGGTGACATATCTTTATTTAAAACAACTGCGGCAGTCAGATTTTGACCACCGCAGTTATTTTAATATACTTTATCTTCCTGAAGAAATTTTGCTTTTCCGTCCTTTACCTCCACAATATTTACACTGCAGTTGGGAGGAACCTTTCCATGCCAAAAATTTTCTTTATCACAATACACATTCTGCAAAAGCGCCCGCACTGCACAGCCGTGAGAAGAAATAAGAACGGTTTTATCAGAAAGTGCTTCTCTCCCTGTAATATCCTTCCAAAAATCCTCTGTCCGCTTTAAAATATCTTCTATATCTTCCCCGTTTTCCGGACGTTTGTATTCCAGAGGGCGGTGAAAGAATATTTCCATCTGCTTATGGGAAATATTCCCTGCCTCATCTTTAAACTGTGTGCCCTCCAAAGTTCCGAAATCAATTTCCTGAATTCTCTCGTCTGTTATCACAGGAATTTTTCTGTCTCCCAGAATGTACTCCGCCGTCTGCACTGCTCTTTTTAAAGGGCTGGAAAAACAGAGGTCAAAGGGCACATTCTGTAAGGCTTCCCCTGTTTTTTCTGCAAGGCGGACTCCCTCCTCTGCAAGAGGAATGTCCGCCCTTCCCTGCACTTTTCTGAGACGGTTCCACGCAGTCACGCCGTGGCGCACTACATAAAGCAGCATTAGCTTCTCAGCTCGATTCCAAGACCTGTAAGACCATTTAAGATTTTTTTCATCACTGCATTAATCTCACTCTCCTCCAGAGTCTTATCATGGTTACGGAAGACAACGGAGTAAGCCATAGATTTATAGCCTTCTTTAATCTGGCTTCCTTCATAAATATCGAAAAGCTCATAGCTTTCCAAAATCTTTCCGCCTCTCTGCTCAAGTACTTCCTCAATCTGCCCTGCAAGCACTTCTCTTGGAACAACAAGACTTAAATCACGTGTCACAGCCGGATATTTTGCAATACCCGTGAACTTGTGAGCAAAGCCTGCAAATTCCAGAACAGCAAGAATATCAATCACTGCAATATATGCTTTATCACCGATTCCGTAATTATCTGCAACAGCAGGGTGTACTTCTCCAAGATATCCAATTACCTTGCCGCCATAGCACATATTTGCCTGTCTTCCCGGGTGAAGATATGTTTTTCCTGCCTTCGGATCGTATGTCACACGCTCTTTCATTCCGATTTTTTCGAAAAATTCCTCGCATACGCCCTTCATATCAAAGAAATCGCCTGCTCCGTACATTCCCAGGGTAAAGTGCATTCTCTCCTCCGGAAGCTCTGTAAGAGGAAGAGATTTCGGAAGATATACATTTCCAAGCTCGTAGAGACGAACGTCTTTATTTCTTCTATTGTAGTTTGTTGCAAGAGAAGTCAGCATACCGTTAATGGTAGTAGTACGCATAATGCTGTAATCCTCTCCAAGAGGATTGCTGATGGTAATTGCATTTCTGAGAGCATCTCCCTCCGGAATTAAAAGCTTGTCAAACACCTTCGGACTCTCAAAGGAATACGTCATTCCCTCAGAGAATCCACAGTATTCCGCCATGTCTCTTGCAATCTGCTCAATACGAAGTTTAAATGGGAGTTTACCTGTTGTTGCCTCACCTGTAGGAAGGGTAGTCGGAATCTTGTCATATCCGTAAAATCTTACGACTTCCTCTGCCACATCCGCCATGCAGTGAATATCCTGACGGAAGGTAGGCGCTACGATTTCATTTGTCTTTTCATCATATGCAAGCTCTACACGCGCAAGATAACCAAGCATCTCTTCTTCTGTAAGCTCTGTTCCTAAAAGCGCATTGATTCTTTCCGGCTCAAAAGGAACGCGCACCGGTTTTCTCGTCTCGCTGCATACATCTACCATGCCGCCTACAACTTCTCCGGCTCCAAGTTCTTCCATAAGCTGGCATGCTCTGTCAATGGCTGCCTGTGCATTATTTGGATCAAGACCTTTTTCGAATTTTCCGGAGGCATCTGTACGGAGACCTATTTTCTTGGAGGACAGACGGATATTTGTTCCGTTAAAGCAGGCTGCCTCGAAAAGAACGGTGTGCACCTCGTCTGTGATCATGGAATTTTCTCCACCCATAATTCCTGCAATACCTACCGGCTTTTTGCCGTCACAGATCATAAGAACAGAATCGTCCATCTCTCTTTCCTGTCCGTCAAGAGTAACAAATTTCTCACCCTTTGCAGCGCGGCGCACAACAATTTCTTTTCCTTCAATATGGTCAAGATCATATGCGTGCATTGGCTGACCGTACTCTTCCATGACATAATTTGTAATATCTACTAAGTTATTAATGGGACGGATTCCGTTTTTCGCAAGGTATCTCTGCATCCATTTTGGAGACGGTCCGATTTTTACATTTTTTACAACTCTTGCACAGTAACGTGTGCAGAGTTCCGGATCCTCTACTGTAACCTTAATATAATCCGAAGCATTTTCATCGTTTCCTGTTTCCTTTACTTCCGGAGGGCAGAATTTCTTATTGAAAGTAGCTGCTGCCTCTCTTGCGATTCCGAGAACCCCGTAACAGTCTACACGATTGGAAGTAATCTCATACTCGATCACTGCGTCGTTAAGGTCAAGAGCCTCCACTGCACTCGTTCCCACAACTGCATCTTCACGAAAAATATAAATTCCGTATTCCGGAGCTTCCGGGTACATTTCTCTTGTACTTCCCAGCTCTTCAATCGAGCACATCATGCCGTAGGAATCGATTCCTCTCAGTTTTCCTTTTTTTATTTTCACACCGCCGGGAGCCGGTTTTCCATCGTGGCCTCCTGCCACACGGCCTCCGTCAAGGACAACCGGAACTTTATCTCCCTCTTTTACGTTTGGAGCTCCTGTCACAATTTGTACAGTCTCATCTCCTACATTTACCTGGCAGATAATAAGTTTATCCGCATCCGGGTGACGCTCGATTTTTTCAATCTGTCCGATTACGATTTTTTCAAGATCTGCGTCAAGCTGTACATATCCTTCTACTTTTGTACCGGACAGTGTCATTGCATCTGTATACTCCTGAGCTGTCACATCAAGCTCCGGAACGTATTTTTTAATCCATGATAATGAAGTATTCATTTTCTCAATTCCTTCCGTTAATTATTAAAACTGTTTCAAGAATCTAATGTCATTTTCGTAAAGAAGTCTCATATCGTCAATTTCATATTTCAGAAGCGCAATACGCTCAAGACCTACGCCAAAGGCAAATCCTGTATACTCTTCCGGATCGATTCCGCACATACGAAGTACATTTGGATGAACCATACCGCAGCCAAGAATTTCAATCCATCCGGAACCTTTACAGAAACGGCATCCTTTTCCTCCGCATTTAAAGCAGGAAACATCTACTTCTGCGCTTGGCTCTGTAAATGGGAAGTGATGTGGCCTGAATTTTGTCTTTGTCTCCGGTCCGAACAGCTCCCTTGCAAACTCCTGAAGAGTACCCTTTAAATCTGCAAATGTTACATTTTTATCAATTACAAGACCTTCTATCTGGTGGAAGGATGGAGAATGTGTTGCATCTACCTCATCAGAACGGAACACTCTTCCCGGTGCAATCATACGAATAGGAAGCTTGCCTTTTTCCATTGTACGTGCCTGAACAGGAGATGTCTGGGAACGAAGCAGAATCGAATCATTAATAAAGAAAGTATCCTGTTCATCACGCGCCGGATGATCTTCCGGAATGTTTAATTTTGTAAAGTTATAATCTGCATACTCCACTTCCGGACCTTCTACAACCTCATAACCCATACCAATGAAGATACGCTCTACTTCCTCAAGGGCAATGGTATTTGGGTGACGATGTCCTATTTTTGCTTTTTTAGCAGGAAGCGTTACATCAATTACCTCTGCTTTCATTTTCTCTTCCCGGAGCGCTGCTTCCAGCTTTGTTTTGGATGCTTCTAAAAGTCCTTCAATTTTTGTTCTTGTCTCATTGACAAGCTGACCTACCTTTGGACGATCTTCTGCCGCAACATCTTTCATTCCTTTTAAAATTGCTGTCAGCTCTCCTTTTTTACCGAGATATGCCACACGCACATCGTTAAGAGCTTCCAGATTATGAGAATTTTCAATTCTCTCTCTGGCGCTGTCCGCCAGCGCCTGAAGTTTTTCTTTCATATCCATGACTGTATTTCTCCTTTTTGTGAAATTAAAAAAAATCCTGCTTGCAGGATTCGCCGCCTGCGGCGGGTCACTTTAGCGACATATTTCTTTTCCGTCGCAGTGCGCTCCTGCGCGGAGCGTTTTTTGTTTACTAGGAAAGTCCCTGGTAAATAAAAAAGCTCCGCCCCAAAAGGGACGAAGCGTCATTCCGTGGTACCACCCTGATTCCTGCTTATAAAGCAGGCTCTCTATCTGTTTAACGCACAGTATCGTCATTTCCTACTATTGTTTCAGAAATGCAGCTCCAGTGGGAAATTCAAGAATTATCTGAACTCAAGGAAGCTTTCAGCCGGTGACTCCCTCTCTCTGATAGAAAATAATTCTCTGTAACACTTTCAAAGCCTTTGTTTATCTGATTTTCACTCTTTACTATGCCACAACAATTATTTCGTGTCAAGTCCTTTTTCGTCCTCTTTTCCTCTTTCTCTGTTTAACATATCCCTCACAGAAGCCTGGGCTTTTCGAAACTCCGTTTCAAAATATGCGTTTATCTCTGCTCCGTAAAGCATCAGATTCATACACACATACATCCAGAGCATCACAAGGATCAAAGCGGTAAGATTTCCATATGTATTACTGAAACCGGGAAAAATCTCAAAATACAGAGAAAAAAAGTAGGAAAAAGCAGACCAGGCAACAGCTGTAATAAAAGCTCCCGGAACCTGGCTTTTAAACGTAGCTTTTCGGTTGGGAAGCACCTTGTAAAGAACAAGAAACACAAGAAACAAAACGCTGAACACAAGAAACGTTCTTGCCCCCAAAACCCTTGCAATAATCCGTCCCAGAAAAGGCACGTACTTTGCAGCCATTAACTGAATGCCATTTCCAAGCACAAGAAGAATCAAACTGACAATCAGTGCTATCACAAATAAAAGTGTATAAAATACGGCGTATATTCTGGTAATCAGCCAGTTACGTGTCTCCTTCACATGATAGATGGTGTTCAGTCCATTTGTCATGGACTGAAGTCCTTTTCCCGCAGACCACAGTGCAATCACTGCCGAGATGGGAACAATAGCAGAACTTCGCCTGTAAACATCTGCCACTATATCCAACACAAAGCTTTGAAGATTTTGAGGAACAAATCCGATAATGGCATCCCGCATTGTGTTATATGTAAGCGGGGTATACCGTATCAGCGTAGTAAGAAAAAGTACAAAGGGAATAAAAGACATAATAAGGAAGTATGCAGACTGCGCCGCATACGCCCCAATATGATCCCTCTTCACTCTTTCTATAAAACCAAAAAGTCTCTTTATAAGACTATGTCTTTCTTTTTTCTCTTTCATTTTCAAACTCCTGCATTACGCGCCTAAATCTCCTCTCTGTCTGTATCATACCATGCTTCCCCGCTTCTGACAAGTTTTACCATGTCTGGCTGATTTCTATCTCACGAAAAAAATACATAAGAATTTCCTCCCAGGTATATCCCTCCTCTGCCATCTTGCCCGCCGCAGTCTGGCTCATACCAACACCGTGCCCGTATCCGCCCCCACGAATCAAAAATCCCTTTTCTGTTTCCTCTATAGTAAAATATGCACTTGGGAGAAGGCTGCCTCCATTTTTCTTCTCTTTTTCTTTCCCTGCGAAAATTTCCTGATCCGGAGCAAGAAACGAACGAATTTCATATTCGTTTGCCACCTCTCCGTCTCCGCCTTCTGTATGAACACGAAGCCTTGTCACTGCGCCGCTCTCGCTTTTCCCTGTCACCTCAAGTCCCGTAAGCCTGCCTTTGCACCCCTCTATATTTTGTGCCCGCTGTTCTATCATATTTCGGGAAATCTCCGTCTCCCAGCTTCTCCAGGGTTCTTCCTCATCAAAGCTGCAATCTACGCTTTTTAAATACGGGGCCGCGCTTTTTGCACCCCATATTTCGTCTGTACTTGTCATTCCTGCGGATGTTGAAAAATAATATGCCTCTATCGGTTCTCCCCGCTGACTTAAAATTCTTCCTTTTGTTTCTTTTACTGCCTGTGTTGCGTTTGCCTCCCTACCGATATTGTTATATACCTGATAATTTACACTGTCATCTACATCCGCTCCATAAGCTTCCAGTTTTTTCTCTTTTATCTGCTTCCATGCATAGGTTCTGGCGCATACTGCCTGTGCCTTTAATGCTTCCAAAGGATAAGAAGAAGGCATTTCACTCGGTACAACCGATTCCAGATAGGTTTCCAGAGGAAGGGTGTTTACAATAAGAAAGCCTTCCGGTTTTTTTGTGATTTTTATAGTTCCTCTGTAAACCGGAGCACCTTGCTCTCTTTTCACAGAAGAAATACGGATTCCTTCTGTTCCTCCTTCAAATGTACAGCTTAACTCTTCCTCCCCACCTGTTTCCCTGCCAAAAACATACTCCTGCCCCTGCCAGGAAAGGCTCACGCTCGGGTGATAGTAAGATTGGTATTCCGAATCCATAATCAGCACCCGAATCAGTGGTTCTTTCTTATCTGTATTCATGGCATACGCCGTGTCAAGAAGCAACAGCCAAAGAAGAAGGATTAAAAATATTTTCTTTTTTCCATAAAAAAATCTGATTTTCTTCATACTATATTGTATGAAGGAAATCAGACCTTATATGCTTCTTTTTGTCTGCTTATTTTATGTAAAAGCGATATGATGTTACAGAATGGTACATTTCTCCTGCTTCCAGAATCGGAGAATGGAAGGCTTCCTCATTAACTGCATTAGGCTCCACCTGTGTCTCCAGACAGAACCCGTTCCGTTTTTCGTATGTATGTCCGTTTTTGCCTGCTTCATTTTCAATAAAATTGCCGGCATAAAACTGTACGCCCGGACAATCTGTGGAAACGCTCATAGCAATACCTGTCTCCTGGCAAAAAGCTTCTGCAATATGGCGTACATTTCCCGGTGCATAATTATCTGTCACAAAGTTATGGTCATATCCGCCTGTAAACTGAAGCTGTTCAAAGTCCGCATCAATGTCCTGTCCAATTTCCTTCATTTTAAGGAAATCCATAGGCGTTCCCTCTACGGAAGCATTTTCCCCTGTAGGAATGGAATGGCTGTCACATACCGGATTATACGCATGAGCATGAATACAGAGTTTCTGGTTTAAAACATCACCGCTTCCTTCTCCTGCAAGATTAAAGTAAGAATGATTTGTCATATTGGCAACCGTATCCTCATCGCAAATTCCGCTGTAACAAATTTTCAGTTCATTTTCCTCTGTAAATTCAAATTTCACAGAAATACGAAATTCTCCCGGGAAACCATTCTCTCCATCCGGACTGATTCTTGAAAATGTAATGCTGTTTTTCTCCTGGGAAAGTGCAAGAACAGACCATATTTTTTTTTCAAATCCATCAGGACCGCTATGCAGATTATTTCCATTTTCGTTTTGCGGAAGAACAACTTCTTTTCCCAAAATAGAAAATTTTGCTCCTGCAATACGATTTCCGCTCCGTCCGATTGTAGCTCCGAAAAAGCACCCGTTTTCTTCGTACTGTTCCACATTGTCATATCCGAGCACAACATCCGTAAGCTTTCCCTCTCTGTCCGGCACACATAATTTTACGAGAATCGCACCAAACTGTGAAACCTCTGCATACGCACCTGATTTATTCTCCAAACGATAAATGGAAATTTCCTCTCCTGTAGAAAGTTCTCCAAACTTTCTTTCTGAAACGCTCATTTCTTATCTCCTCCTCTGTTAGTTTTATGTAAAAGAAAAGAGCCTGCAGGCTCTTATTTTTTCAGCAGTCCCAGAATGCCGTTCCCTTTCTTTTGACGCCTAGCCTAAGCTAGGTGGGTATCCTCAACATACCTTCTGCCTTCCACGACGAGAGGCCTGACATCCGGCATGCGATGTTGGATTCCCATGATGTCAATGTAGGTTCAAAAATAAAAGGGGTGTCGCACATTCCAGGATTTCCTTTTCTGCCCTTTATTATACTCTAGTGTATGTTGTTTTTCAACAGAAAACACAGATTTTTTTATTTTATTTTCAAAATAGAGAGAACAGTTTGAGGCATATCCGAAGCCTCCACTACACAATTATGAAGAACAGGGGCTGTACGGATTTCCTCCACCGCTCTCGGAACAGGAACCTCTGAAATGTCACAGAGACGATCGATCAAAGCAAAATCTTCTTCCTCCCCGGAAAGTTCTGTCACTGCCCCCATCACGCTTCTTGCAAATTTATACGGGCTTGCCGTAGAAGCGATGATAACCGGTGTATCATCTCCCGAATCCTTTCTGTATTTTTCATATACACCTGAGGCAACCGCTGTGTGTGTATCCAGGATATAGCCGCTTTCCTTATACACATGATGAATCGTTTCTGCTGTCTCCTCTTCTGTACAGTAATTTCCATAAAAATCCGCAAGCGCTTCCCGCATTTTTTCTGTTATGGTATAAGAACCGCCTGACGACAGCTCCTCCATAAGCTTTCTGCACACAGAGGCATCCTCACCTGCAATCCGATAAATCAAACGCTCCAGGTTGCTGGAAATCAAAATATCCATAGATGGAGAGTTTGTAAGGATAAACTCTCTTCTTCTGTCATACGTTCCTGTAGAAAAGAAATCATACAGAACCTTATTTTCATTAGAAGCACAGATAAGCTTATTTACAGGAAGCCCCATTTCCTTAGCATAAAAAGCAGCAAGTATATTTCCGAAATTCCCGGTGGGAACTGCGATATTTACTTTTTCCCCGCTCTGAAGACTTCCCTCTCCTACAAGAGAGGCATACGCATACACATAGTATACAATCTGAGGAACCAGTCTTCCGATATTGATGGAATTGGCAGAAGAAAACTGAAATCCCGCTTTGTTAAGCGTTTCTTTCATATCTTTATCGTTAAACATTTTTTTGACAGCCGTCTGCGCGTCATCAAAATTCCCGGTAATCCCTACGACATATGTATTCTTGCCTTTTTGTGTTACCATCTGTTTTTCCTGAACGGGACTGACTCCGTTCTTTGGATAAAATACGATGATTTTTGTTCCCGGAACATCTGCAAAACCTGCCATAGCCGCTTTTCCCGTATCTCCTGATGTGGCAGTTAAAATCACGATTTCATTTTCTATATGGTTTTTTCTTGCCGCCGTTGTCATAAGATGGGGAAGAATGGAAAGAGCCATATCCTTAAAGGCAATCGTCGCTCCGTGAAACAGCTCCAGATAATATTTCCCGTCTGCTTTGCGAACAGGCGCAATTTTTTCTGTATCAAACTTGGAATCGTATGCTTTCGCAATACATTTTTTGAGTTCTTCTTCTGTAAAATCTGTAAAAAAGCGGCTCATTACTTCAAATGCCACTTCCTGATAAGACATTTTTGCAAGCTCTTCTACCGGTACGTCAAGCTTTGGAATCACTTCCGGCACAAACAGCCCTCCGTCCGAAGAAAGTCCTTTTAAAATTGCAGATGAAGCCGTGATTCCTTTTTCTGTTCCTCTTGTACTTTTATATAAAACCTCCACCATGATTCCCGCCTTTCCTTTCTGTTTTTCAATGTGTCTCATTATACCATGCTCTTTCACAAAATACCACACTAAATTGTAAAAAAGTATACATCAAAGAAAAAATCTGTGGCAAAACAAAAGACAGGATGCATATCCCGTAAATACGCTCCTGTCTTTTCCCCTTAAATTATTTCATATCCACCAGCTCAGATACGGAAGAACGTGTCTCCTGTTCCCCTGCCGGCTCTTCTCCCTCTTCCGGATAAGTGTAAAATTCATGTACTCCATATTTAAAAAGACGCTTCAAATCCTTTTCAAACCAGGCAATATTGTGTTTTTCCGCCGCTGATTTCTGGATAAAAAACAAGGCTCCCTCTGAATAATCCACACCTTCCAGTGCCTGCTTCACTGCCTCTTTTGTTTCCTCCGTCACCGTCACTTCATTAATTCTGCCATCGTATACAGGAGAAAACTGAGGAACTCCGTTTACATATTCCCATACAACTTCAGATACGCTGTCAGGAAATCCTTCATGTTTTACGCGATTCATAATCACATTGGCAATTAAAATTCTTCCCTTAATATCTTCTGTACCGGCCTCTGCTTCCACAATACGAAGCAACGTGTCATAATCCTCATCGGACATTATTTTCGGCGTCTGTGCGTAGCTGCTTGCTTTCGAACTGAAAGTATCAATGGTATTTTCCATAGAAGCGCTTACGTCCAGCGCCACAGTACCTTCTTCAATATGCTTTACTCTCTGTCCCACCATGACTTCTTCACAGGATGTACCAATCCTGTTTATGGTGCTTCCCGGAGCTGGCGTCTCCCTTATTCCCGATACCACTCCCGCAATTCCGGAAGGCAGATATGATTCTGCTTCCATTTCTTCAGCAGAAACTTCTTTCTCTTCTGCATCAGAAGCTGCATACACCTGACTTCTGGCATCCAAAGGAAATACATTTGAGCCGATAATAATAGCAACTGCCAGAAACGCCCAAGCTGTAAGAATGGTGAAACTGCGTACAGAATCTCCCGGGAAAGTTCCCTTCTTTTCTCTTTCTGTAAGATTCACATTTTTTCTCTTTTCTTTCATACCTCTTATTCCTTGCATTTTTATTATATATTTCTTTCTGATTTTCTTTATTTTGTAACATTTTTGTAATGTATAAGAAAATTATATTTAATACATGCCTTTCTGTCAAGTTTTTTTTCTGTTTTTCGTAAAAATAAAAGGAATTCCCTGCGTACCTGATTATTATAAGCAGATACCGCAGGGAAGGTCAAGAATATTTGTTCGTGTTCTTACAACAGGATTTTTGCCAGTAAAACAACATCCGGCAAATCCCGGCAAAATTTTACCGGTTATTAATAGAAGCTATCAAAGCGTCAATGGAAGCATGGATAATATCTGCGTGAATGCCCGCTCCCCATGCCATTGTTCCGTCTGGCTTGCGGATTCCCACATATGCAATCGCGCGGGAACTGGAACTTTCGTCAAGAGCATGTTCCTGATAAATCTCCAGCTGGTATTTCAGTTCATACGCCTTTTTCAGGGCATTACTTACTGCATCAAGACGGCCGTTTCCTTCGGCCTCTGTCACGGTCACTTTGCCGTTAAAAGAAGAAGTCACCTGTGTTGTAATGCCTCCGTTTTTCTGCTGGAAATGCACTTCCAGAATTTCATACGGTTCTTTTGTATTTTCGAAGGTCTTTTTAAATAAGCTGAAGATTTCATCTGGATGGAGTTCCTTGTGACTGTGGTCAGAAACTGCCTTGGCAGCATATCCCATTGCTTCCCGCATTTTCGCCGGAAGGTTCAGTCCGAACTTCGTCTCCAGAATATATCCAACGCCGCCCTTTCCTGACTGGCTGTTGATGCGGATTACATCCGCGTCATAATTTCTTCCCACATCTGTGGGGTCAATCGGCAGATACGGAACATTCCAGTGAGCCATATCTTTTTCTTCTCTCCAGTGCATTCCTTTCGCAATGGCATCCTGATGGGAACCGGAAAAAGCTGCAAAAACAAGGGCTCCGCTGTAGGGACTTCTCTCGTCTACCTTCATTCCGGTACAGTTTTCGTAAACCTCACAAATGTGAGGCATATTGGAAAAATCAAGGTTGGGTTCTACCCCCTGAGAATACATATTCATCCCAAGCGTTACAATATCCACGTTTCCTGTACGCTCCCCATTTCCGAAAAGAGTTCCTTCAATACGATCTGCTCCTGCAAGAAGTCCCATCTCAGAATCTGCCACTCCGCAGCCACGGTCATTATGAGGGTGAAGAGATACGATCACATTTTCTCTGTATTTCATATTTTCGCACATATATTCTATCTGACTTGCGTAAACATGCGGCATGGAATGCTGTACTGTAACCGGAAGATTAATAATGCATTTATTTTCCGGTGTAGGCTGCCACACATCAAGAACTGCGTTGCATACTTCAAGTGCATATTCCGGCTCTGTTCCTGTGAAGCTTTCCGGGCTGTACTCAAACTGGAAATTTCCTTCTGTCTCTGCAGCCAGCTTTTTCAGAAGAGCTGCCCCCTCCACTGCGATTTTTAAAATTTCTTCTTTTGATTTTTTAAACACCTGTTCTCTCTGTGCAACAGAGGTGGAATTATATACATGTACAATAGCTTTTGGAGCACCCTTTACTGCCTCAAAAGTTTTGCGTATAATGTGCTCCCTCGCCTGAGTGAGAACCTGTATCGTCACATCTTCCGGAATTAAGTTCTGCTCAATCAGGGTGCGGAGAAATACGTATTCCGTCTCCGATGCAGCAGGGAAGCCCACTTCAATTTCCTTAAATCCAATTTCTACAAGGAGCTTGAAAAATTCGATTTTCTGATCCAAGCTCATAGGAATCACAAGTGCCTGATTCCCATCCCGAAGATCAACCGAACACCAGATTGGCGCTTTGTCTACATACTCCTTTTCTGCCCATTTCATACACTTTACAGGCGGCATAAAATATTGTTTTTTATATTTCTCTGCATTCATCATTTCTTTTTCCTCCATTTCTCATTCGGTAGTGTCAAGTTTCACTACCTTTTTTTATTGTTAAACCTTGATTTTATGGGAG
>Cobain_p2__coassemble_662_pt1 | contig 26305 bp, 18 predicted proteins | sample Cobain_p2__metabat2_low_PE_026 | metagenome-assembled genome bin Cobain_p2
CCCCCGACCAGTTAAAGGAACTTACAAATAGGAAAGCACAATTACAGGAAAAGGAGCAACAAATTATGTTAGATAGAGCAGAATTAGATGTATTAGCCAAAGCTATGGCAGACGTACAAGCAAAAGTACGAAGCACACAAGAAAATCTGGAAAACAATCTGAAACTTTTTGAGTGCCAACAGGAAGATTTCCAAAAAGAAAAGGCAAATCTGCAAACACAAATGAAGTCTTTAATTGAGGAAAAGAACGCAATCAAAAAACTGAAATCCGAAGCGGATGGTATGCTTGAAAAAGCGTATTCTGTTTCTGATGTATGCCAGCATATTCTTGCAAAAGAACATACGCTTAACAAAGATTTCTTGGATTTCTTAGACCGATTAGGACAGAAAAACAACAAGCAATATCGGAGTACCGTTGAAAAACTGTATAAGATGTTTGATGATGAACGTAGGACTGTAAGCTCTCCGTGGTCTGAGGAACTTGAAGAAATTCGTAGAGAACGTAACCGACAAAGAACAGTTGATGATATTGTAATGCGTTTTAATACCGCTGTGGAAAGGGATATTCCAGAGTACAATTTCTTTTAATTAAAGGAATTTTACTATAGATGGGTCAGGAGTTTTGTTTCACCTCTTTTTCAAAAAAATGAGATACCCTGTAAAAAATACAGAGTATCTCATTTTTTTATGGCAAGGCTCAAAATTTAAAATTTATGAAATCATTTGGAAATGCCTTAGTGCATCTTCTATAGCTTCTTCCTTTTCTGCGGTAACTTGTGGCACTCTTGTTTTTCCTTCCCCCAGATTATAATTGATTCTTTCAATAATTCCATATTTTCTTTTTACCTGTGCTATGTATAGGTTTGTTACATTCATTCCATAATTTTTCAATACATACTCTTTAATTTCTTCATAGGTAGCCTTACTCTCTGCCTTTGTTAAATCCATTTCGTCAAGATTGATTTCAACCTCAATATGTTGTGTTGACTTTATCTTGGACAATAAAACGCACGTTTCAACATGTACTGTCTCACAGAACTGGTCCACGCAGCAGGCTTTTTCCAACCGATACCCTGCATCAAGAAATGCCGGCAAATCTCTCGCCAGACTTGTAGCCTTACAGGAAATATAGACAATATTTTCCACCCCGTAGGCCAAAATCTTAGGCAGCGCTTTTGGATGAATCCCGTCTCTTGGCGGATCGAGAATAATCGTATCCGGCTTTTCCGAAAGCTCATCAAGAACCTTCAAAACGTCCCCTGCAATAAAACGGCAGTTTGTAAGTCCGTTTCTCTGCGCATTCTCTCTTGCGGCAATCACTGCCTCCTCCACGATTTCCACACCAATTACTTCTTTTGCAACAGCGGCCGCAAGCTGGGCAATGGTTCCCGTGCCGCTATACAGATCAAAAACCTCCTGATCTCTTGTATCTCCGATATAATCACGCACAACGCTGTACAGCACCTCTGCTGCCAGAGAATTAGGCTGAAAAAAGGAAAACGTACTCACCTTAAACTGAAGCCCCAGAAGCGTCTCATAAAAATAATCTCTTCCATAAAGAATACGGGTCTCATCGCTCTGCACCACATCCGAAAGAGAATCGTTTAAAATGTGCATAATACCCACTATCTTTCCTTCCAGAGGAAGGGCAAGAAGTTCCTGTACAAGAGGTTCCATGTCCCACTGCTCCTGCGTAGTTGTTACAAGATGTACCAGAATTTCTCCTGTTGTCACACCTCTTCTTAAAAGAAGGTGACGGAGAAAGCCTGTGTGCTGCATCTTTTTATAGTAGGAAGCGCCTCTTGAGCGGAAATATTCCCATACGCAAAGAAGAATCTTTGTCATATCCTCATGAACCAGCTTGCAGTCTCCCGCTGTCAGTACATCGTATGTACTTCCCTTTTTATGAAGTCCAAGAGAAAGAGGACCATCCTTATATTCATCTCCAAAAGAAAATTCCATCTTGTTGCGGTAACGGAATTCTATAGGACTTCCATGAATCCCATCCCATTTATAAACCGGAAGATTTTCTTCACAGCCTGAATTTTGACTCCATTCCCTGATTGCTCCGTCAAGAAGACCTCTTACCTGTTCCTCCTTCATACGAAGCTGTTCCTCATATGCCATTGTCTGGTACATACATCCGCCACAGGCAGGGAAAATACTGCACACCGGCTCTCTTGTCTCAAGAGGTGATTTTTCTAAAACCTCCAGAAGGCGTCCCTCGGCTCTTCCTGAGCGCTTTTTATTTATCATAAAACGGATTTTCTGTCCTGGAATCCCGTTTTTCACAATAACTTTCTGTCCGTCCACATACACAAAACCCTTATTGGGAAATTCAACCTTTTCAATAACGCCTTCGTAAATCTCACCTTTTTTCATTTCTCTTCTCCTCTGTCTCACAACTTCTTATTTCTTCTGTACACAAAAATGCACATCTTCAAAAATAGCCCCGGTTTCCGCCGGAGCTATTTCTCTTTACATATCATTTGTTTATATTCCGCTGCCTTATACCTGCAACGCTTCCTCTGCATTTTCAGAAATTACTCTTCTTCATCCTCAAAGTAATCGTCAAAATCATCATCGAAGTCTTCTTCGAAATCTTCCAGATAATCCGGTGTGAAGAAACGATACACGGCAAATGCGATACCCGCTACTGCTGCCACTGCACCAATAACCGCCAGTACCCAGAGGACTGTATTTTTCTGTTTCTCGTCTTCTTTTTTCTTTAATGCTGCTACTAATTCTTCTAATTTATTCATGTTCATATCGTGCACCATCCTCTCTAAAATCATACAGCGTGTCACCGCTTTTGTTTTCCTATTATATCACATATATCCGAATTTTACTACCGATTCCCTATATCTTTTTCAATTTTGCAAATCCGGCAAACATTTTTTTGACGCCAAATCGGTCAAAATCTACGGTTACCTCGTAATCTCTTCCGCCTTCTGTAATGTTTTTTACAATACCAACGCCGAATTTTACATGACGGACTGTATCGCCCACCTCATAATCAAGAGCTTCCGCTTTTGTAACCTTAAATTCCTTCGGCTGAAAAGGCTTTGCATGAAATGCCATCTTCATCTGCATATAGCTGTTATTCTTTGGCGCAATATCTTCAAGACGCGGTTTTTTCTCCTGTACCGTATGCCCTAAATCCACAAGTTCTCTTGGAATCTCTCTCACAAACCGGGAGACTCTGTTAAACTGTGTTTCCCCGCGAATCATTCTCTGCTGAGCACAAGTGAGTGTAAGCTCTTTCATCGCTCTTGTAATACCCACATAACAAAGGCGGCGTTCCTCTTCCAAATCGGAAGGATCTCCTGAACTGATCGTCATATATCCCGGGAAAATCCCATCTTCCATTCCTGTCAGAAAAACTTTTGGAAACTCAAGTCCCTTTGCGCTGTGAAGAGTCATCAGAAGAACATAGTCCTGATTAGGATCTACTGAGTCAATATCTGCCACCAGCGCAATTTCTTCCAGAAATCCGGAAAGCGTTGCCGGTTCATTCTGCGCCTTCATTGTTTCCTGATACATTTCTGTTTTGGAAATCAATTCGTCAATATTTTCAATTCTTGCCTTTGCTTCTTCCGTATCCTCAGCCCGAAGTTCATCTACATATCCTGTAAGACGAATCACTTCTTCCAGAAGCTCACGGACCGTATATACTTCTTCCTTGGAACGAAGAGACTGAATAAAATCCACAAATCCATTGATTTTGGAAAGGCTTCTTCCGATAGACGGAATTTCTTCTGCTACGCGAAGCGCATCGTAAAAACTTACCTGCATATATTCTGCATAATCCTGAACCTTACTTACCGTTGCAGCTCCGATTCCACGTTTCGGCACATTTAAAATCCTCCGTACCGCCACATCGTCCTTTGCATTACTGACCGTTTTTAAGTAACAGAGCAGATCTTTGATTTCTTTTCTTGCATAGAAATTGATTCCGCCTACAATCTTATACGGAACATTTGCAAGAAGAAATTTCTCTTCAAAAAGACGAGATTGAGCGTTCGTTCTGTATAAAACAGCGCAATCCTTATAATTGCAGTCTCCGTTTCTTCTTGCCTTTGTAATTTCTCCTACAACGTATTCCGCCTCTTCAAAACCATTTAAAAACTGGCGGAAATGTACCTTATCTCCTGCCCCGTTTTCTGTCCAGAGTCTCTTTGGTTTACGCTCTGTATTGTTTTCAATCACACGGTTTGCTGCTTCCAGAATGTTTTCCGTAGAACGGTAATTCTGCTCCAGACGGATAACCTTTGCTCCAGGAAATGCTTTCTCAAATCCAAGAATATTGCCGATATTTGCCCCGCGGAACTTATAAATAGACTGGTCATCATCACCTACCACACAGAGATTCTGATACTTTGATGCCAGAAGACTTACAAACTTAAACTGTGCAGTATTTGTATCCTGATATTCGTCTACCATTATGTACTGAAAACGTTCCTGATAGTATTCCAGAACATCCGGGCAATTTTGGAAAAGCTCCACTGTCTTTACAATTAAATCGTCAAAATCAAGGGCATTGTTTTTTCGAAGAGTTGCCTGGTACTCCTTATAAACAGCCGCAATTTTCTTCTCATTAAAATCTCCCCCTGCATTCAGCTCCATCTCCTCCGGAGAAATCAGCTCATCCTTTGCATGGGAAATTTTTGCCATCAAAGTTCTTTCTTTGTAAATTTTCGTGTCAATATTCAGGCGCCTGCAGACCTCTTTTATAACTGTTTTCTGATCCTCTGTATCGTAAATGGCAAAGTGGTTATCAAATCCCAGAAAATCAATATGCCTTCTTAAAATACGTACGCAGGCAGAGTGGAACGTAGATACCCAAATACTCTCTGCGCCCATACCCACAAGCTTATCTACTCGTTCTCTCATTTCCTGCGCCGCTTTATTTGTAAAAGTAATGGCAAGAATATTCCAGGGATTGACTCCCTTTTCTTCCATAAGGCAGGCAATTCTGTGCGTAAGCACTCTCGTTTTCCCGGAACCTGCTCCTGCCAGAATTAAAAGAGGTCCTTCTGTGTGAAATACCGCCTCCTTCTGAGGCGGGTTTAATGTATCATATATACTCATCTCTGACTCCTATCTTCTTAAAATTGCCTTAGGATAAATGCGTTTCATTCGCTCATCCGGAAAATGCTCGTCAAAAAAATCATCTACTGCTGTAGTAACTTCCTGTTCTTCTGTATGGCGCTCCGTATATCTGCAAAGTGCAAGACTTGAGATTCCCATATCAAACAACATAAATATTATCATAATCCAGGAAAGAATCACACCCGGCTTTTTCGGTATTTTTTCAATCAGTCCGGAAAGCCAGGGATAAAGATAACAGAGCCATAAAACGGCTACAATTCCCCAGAAAAAGCAGAAAAGAAGGTTAATTCTTCCCCCCAGATTAAATGGGACTTTGCTGTAATCCCAGAAAACTGTTCCAAACACAATTTCTGTAAAAACGCTGCACACATATTCATAAACGCCGCCGACTACTGTACCAAAAAGAAAAATATATCCCTTACCTCTGTTTCTGTACTGATAAAGAATAGCAGTCAGAAGCACACAGCCAAGTCCCCATACAATACTGAAATCACCATATACTACACTGCTTCGGCTCATGAGCCTTCCCATCGTGATCCAACAGAAAATGGTTTCTATAATATCTCCCAGAAACGCTCCTATAAAAAACAGGCTGACCAGCTTATAAAAACTGCATCCCACTGCAAAAACTCCTGCTTTTTCTTTTGCCTTTTCCGCCAGACGCTCCTGCTCCTGTCTGGCTTCCAGAAGCTTCTTTGCCTCCAGATCCGGATAAGCGCGGCTTACATATTTTAAAGTCCAGCCTACAAGTCCTTTTCCCATTTCATCTGCTGCCTTCTGCAGGTTTTCAGAAACGCTGGAAATAATTGCAAGCTTTTTAATTTTTTTATTAACGGCAGCAAAACTTGCCACTGTACCCACAAAATCGATCGCAAGAATAATATAAAGAACAAGGAGAATTATTTCCCCTGCCCTTCTGGGAATCATTCCTATCATCTTTCCAAGGAAAGGATTGATAAAAGCCACGCACACAACTGCTGTAAATCCCCATACAACGGTATATGGAAGATTTACATAACCGCCAAATTGAAATTTTTTCCTGGAATAATCCCACCATTTTTTATGGAAAATTTTTTCCAGTACAAATCCTGTTGCAAGGCTTACCAGGAAAGACAGCACTACTCCTCCCACAAACAAAAACAGCAGCGTATCTTTTAATTCCTGGAGAAATACAGCAAAAAGCACACCTCCAAAACCATATGCCGGACACCAGGGGCCAAACAGAAATCCAACATCTACAAACTTCTTTTCTCTGAATGCTGCTGCCGCTGTACCAATAATCCATCCGGCAAATGAGCATATGGCAAAAATCCATAATAACTTATACATTGTAACTTCCAAATCTTTTCCTCCTGCGTATTTTTATTTTTCTATTCATATCCTTATGAAGCTATTCGCCGGAAAAGTTATCTGAGAGCATATTCCTTTCTCAGCGAATAAAAAAAGCCACTGGAAACTCTCATTTCCAGTGGCAATTACGTGTGTTAGAGGATTCGAACCCCCGACCTTTTGGTCCGTAGCCAAACGCTCTATCCAGCTGAGCTAAACACACATTTTTGCGTTTTTCCCTCGCAACAATGAGTATTCTACTCTATAAGGAATAAAATGTCAAGGGTTTTTTGAAACTTTTTTTATTATTTTTTTCAGTTTCTTCGAAGAGCCTCTATAGGGCTTAATTTTGCAGCTTTCCGTGCCGGATAAATTCCAAAAAACACGCCCACTGCACAGGAAAATACAGTAGCCGCAAAAATTGTAGAAGCACTGATTCCAGGTGTAATCTCCATCTGCATACTTGCGCTCATAACTCCACATATTGCGTAGCCGCCTGCAATTCCCAGAATAATGCCTATGATTCCTCCGATTACTGTGAGAATGGCAGCCTCTGCCAGAAACTGCAGCATTATAGAAGATGTTTTCGCCCCAAGCGACTTTCGAATACCAATCTCTCTCGTACGCTCTGTCACAGAAACAAGCATAATATTCATAACGCCGATTCCTCCTACAAGAAGAGAAATTCCTGCCACAAAAGAAATAAAAGCAGTTACCATTCCCAACATGTCATTCATGGATTTTAGTACATCCTGGAAATTTTCCACACGATAATAATCCTCTCCTGCACTTTGGTGGCGTTTTTCCAGAAGTTTTACTACCCTGTCTGCCACTGCCTGTGTATCCAGACTTTTATCTGCCTGAACCGTCATAGAATAGAAGAAATCCATATTTCCGGTGAAGTCATCCATAGCTGTAAATGGAACGCTTACTGACACCGGCATTCCCTCATAGGTATAACTTACAAAAGTACCATTTTCTTTCTGTGCCGTTACCCCGGCAATGCGAAATGTCTTTGTAATATCATAGCATGTAATATCAAGAGTCATTCCCACTACATCATCTGTTCCAAAAAGGCGCTTTGCATCTGCGTCTGAAATGACACACACATTTTGCGCTTCCATAAGCTCGTTTTCTCCAAAATATGTGCCATGCTTCATATTTATATTATTTACAAGTTTTGCATCCGGTCCTTCTGCAGACACATAAAGAGGAAAATTCCCCTTTCCTGTCACAGTTTCTCCCTGGTATGTTTCTGAAATATTTACGCCTTCAATTCCCTCAAGCTCACGCACTGCGCTCACATCTTCCGGCGTAATCCACTCTTCATCTGTCTGGGCATCTTCACTGCAGCTTATAAAAATCTGTCCTCCGCCTATATCATTGATTTCGCTGTTCATCTGATTTTTTGTTCCTTCACCGATTGAAACAATCGAAATCACAGATGCGATGCCAATAATAATTCCCAACATAGTAAGAAACGAGCGGCCTTTATTTGCCATAATATTATGGACTGCCATCTTGACATATTCGTAAAGATTTCCCATTTTAAGCCTCTCCTTCTTGTGCTTCTGCCTGCATTCCTTCCTCCAGGCTGCCAAGATCGGAAATCACCTGATCTCCTTCTTTCAGACCTTCTTTGATTTCTACATAATCCTGAGAACTCAGTCCGGTTGTTACATTTTGTCTTGTAATCACACCCTCTCTCAGAACATAGCAGAAGGAGCCGTCTTTTCCTATATTTACAGCCTCTACAGGAAGCGTCACTACATTTTCTGCAGACTCCGCATGAATTTTTACTTTTGCATCTACTCCCAGGAAAATATCTTCATCAGGATTTAAAATGCTGACTGTTGCAGAAATCACAGGCGTTCCTTTTTCATTGGGAGACGCAATGTGGCTTACCTTTGTTACCTTTCCTTCATATGTACGGTCTGCCATCGTGATTTCCGCACTCTGGCCTTCTTTTACCTTATCATAATCATATTTGGAAATATTTATATCTACGCTCACCTTATCTGTATTCTGAAGAGTAAAAAGCTCCATACCCTGCGTCACAGTCGAGCCCTCAACAGCCGCTGTTTTGGAAATGACTCCGTTAAACTCAGCCGAAATCCCCTTTTTTCCATCCTCCAGAAGCTCTTCCGCTGTTTTGGCTTCCATCTCAGAAAGATTATTTGTAATTTTCATCTTTTCTTTCTGCTCTTTAGAAAGACCTGCCTCATCAGCCTCTGCAATAGCTTTTTCTGAAGCAAGCTCCGACTGAAGCTCTGCCAGATCGCTGCTTGCATCCTCCAGAGCTCTCTCAATGCCTGAAGTATCCACTGATGTATAGGACGCTCCTCCTGTCTGAACATTTTCTGCCTCTTCCTCTGCGCCTGCCTGACTTCCATCTGTCAGCTCATCGCTTCCTGAAAATACTGCATTTTCAAAATCAGAAAGCGCCGGCATTTTCGGCTCCTGTGCTTTCATTGTTTCATAAGCCTCTTTTGCCTGATTCTTTGTAATTTCTGCCTGGCTTCTCACCTGTTCTGCCTGGTGAAGTGCCTCTGTATTTACCTCTGAAGGGTCTGCCTGCCAGGTTGCAAATGCCATCTGATAAGCAGTATCTGCCTGATTAAAATCACTCTGCGCCTGATTTGCACTGGAATTTAATTCCCCAAGCTCCTGCTGATATTTTGGAAGCGTCTCATTCTGATATACACGAAGAGCCTCTGCGTACGCTTTCTGTATCGCCTGATTTTTTTGCTCCTGCGCCTTCTGCTGAGCGGCAAGCTCCGCCTGCGCCTGAGCAGCCTGTGCCTCCGCCTGATCTCTGGCAGCCTGTGCCTGTATTTGAGAAAGCTGGGCTTTTAAAGATGACACCTGGTTCTTCTTGCTTTCTATCTGCTGTTCCAGAGTTTTCACATTCTTTTTAGCATCACTCTGTTTCTTTTCTGCCTTATCAGATTTCTTTATCGTATCCTCATAGTCGTATTTTCCGGACTGGAATGACATGGCAGCTTTCTGATTATCTTTTTCCAGATTTTCCATATCAAACGTGATCAGCTTTGTTCCTTCTTTTACAGAATCTCCTTCTTCAAAAGAAACTTCTGAAATTTTGGCGTTTACAGGAGAAAAAAATGTTTTTTGTTCCTCGCTTACGACTGTTCCTGTGGCATCTACAATCTGCTCCACATCTCCTACAACTGCCGTTTCCACCGGAACAGCCGGAGCCGATGCTTCTTTCGCACCTCCATTGCCCGCAACGGCAGCGCCGCCTGCCACAACTGCTACTACACCTGCGCATATCAATATTTTTTTGTTTCTTTTCTTCATGCCTTCATCTCCTCGAACTTCTCGTTTATGGTATCTGATTCTATTTTTCCATCCATAATACGAACTACCCTCTTTGCCTGGTCCGCAATTCCATTGTCATGAGTAATCAGAATAATCGTTTTTCCTGTTTTGTGCATATCTTTCAATATTCCAAGAATTTCCCTGCTGGACGCAGAGTCAAGATTTCCGGTAGGCTCATCTGCAAGAATAACTGGCGGCTTTGCCGCAATCGCTCTTGCTATGGCAACCCTCTGCTGCTGGCCTCCCGACATTTCATTTGGTTTGTGATGAAGTCTTTTTTCCAAACCTACCATTTTTAAAGATTCAATAGCAAGATTTCTTCTTGTTTTCCTGTCAATTCCCCTGTAAATTAAGGGAAGCTCTACATTTTCAATAGCTGTGAGATTTGCTATCAGATTAAACCCCTGAAAAATAAAGCCGATTTCCCGGTTTCGCACTACGGAAAGCTCGTTGTCTTTCATAGTGGATACATCTGTACCATTCAGATAATATTCTCCGGAAGTGGGAACATCAAGACATCCCAGCATATTCATAAAGGTAGATTTTCCGGAACCAGACTGTCCAATGATCGCCACAAATTCCCCTTTCTGAATTTCCAGATTTACATGATCCAATGCCCTTACCTCGTTTTCTCCCGGATTATAAATTTTACATAAATCTTTTACTTTTATCAGTGCTTCTTCCATGTTACGCCTCCTGCCCCTGATTATATCACTGCACTGTTTCTTTTCCTATATTTATTTTACGGAGAAAAAAAACAGAACCGGGGTTTCAGTACCCTGGTCCTGCTTTCCCTCTGCCTTTTATAACGAGGAAGGATTTATTTTTGATTCATTCTGTTTTGATTTTTTACGCATCAAGAAGAAATGCTTTATATGCTTTTTTCGCCTCGTATACGTCTGCCTTGCTTGTTACTTCCCATGGAGCGTGCATACTTAAAACAGCAACGCCGCTGTCAATTACTTCCATTCCGTAAAGAGCTGCGATAAATGCGATTGTTCCGCCGCCGCCCACGTCAACTTTTCCAAGCTCTGCTGTCTGGAACGCAACTTCATGGTCGTCAAAGATTCTGCGTACTCTTGCAACGTACTCTGCATTAGCATCGTTGGAGCCGGATTTTCCTCTTGCTCCTGTAAACTTATTGAGAACAATTCCTCTTCCAAGGAACGCTGCGTTTTTCTTTTCAAAGCACTCTGCATAAGCCGGATCAAAACCTGCACTTACGTCAGAAGAAAGCATACTGCAGCTGCGAAGGGTTCTTCTTAAAGCAAGGTCGGAATATACGCCCATTGCGTCCATAAGTTCTGCTACGCTGTTTTCAAAGAAACGTGACTGCATACCTGTTGCGCCTACGCTTCCGATTTCTTCTTTGTCTACAAGGAGACAGCAGCATGTACGTTTCGGAGCTTCCATCTCAAGCATTGCAACAAGAGAAGTATATGCGCATACACGGTCATCCTGTCCGTAAGCAGCGATCATGCTTCTGTCAAGACCGCAGTCTCTTGCTTTTCCTGCCGGAACTATTTCAAGCTCTGCAGAAAGGAAATCTTCTTCCTCAATTCCATATTTCTCTGTGAGAAGCTTCATAACATTTTCTTTTACTGCTTCTTTTTTATCTTCCGGAAGGTCTTTTAACGGTCTGCTTCCAATAAGGAGATCAAGGCTTTCTCCCTCAACTACTGTAGAAGCCGGTTTCTCCATCTGTTTTCCTGCAAGATGTACAAGAAGGTCTGTGATATATACGATTGGGTCACCTTCTTCTTCCCCGATATTTACATTTACTACAGAGCCGTCTTTCTTTGCGATCACTCCGTGAAGTGCAAGAGGAAGAGCTACCCACTGGTATTTCTTGATGCCGCCGTAATAATGTGTATCAAGGTAAGCAAGGTCGGAATCCTCATACAGAGGATTCTGCTTGATGTCGATTCTCGGAGAGTCGATATGCGCGCCAAGAATGTTCATACCTTTTGTAATATCCTCTTCTCCAATGTGGAAAAGAGCAATGATTTTATTCATATCAACTGTGTACACCTTGTCTCCGGCTTTTACAGTCTCACCTTTTGCCAGTTTTTCTTCCAGGGAAACATAGCCTTTTGCTCTTGCCTCCTCGATTGTTCTGTCTACGCATTCGCGCTCTGTCTTTCCATTGTCAAGGAAACTCTTATAAGCTTCTGCGAGAGCTTCCATCTCTTTTTCGTCTGCTTCTGTATAAGAAAGCCAGGCATTTTTTCTTTCCATTTTTATCCACCTTTCCTACCCCATTTTTTTGACAACAGGGTATTCTCTTTTATCATTTCCGATATGTCTCCTATTATAGAACAAAACCGCAGATTTTTCCATATCTAACTTTACAAAAACAGAGGAATTCGTTATAGTGAGTTTATTACTGTAAAAGGAGGTTTTCGTATGCAGTCATCTGCAGAGCTAAAGGAACAGCTTCGCTCTCTTAACAGAAAAAGCTATCCTGCCTATAAATCATTAAAAGGAACATACCGCTTCCAGAAATATATCTTATCTATCGACCATGTACAGGGAGATCCATTTGCCTCCCCTTCCCATATAACCGTCTCTGTCTCCCATAGAGACACCGGATTTCCCGATGATTATTATAAGGACAAACTGACACGCACCACACTCTCAGACTACCTTACCAGGAGATTTGAACAGCAGATAAACCAATATTCCTTTCGGGCGAAAGGCTCCGGAAAAAGTGGTCTGATTTCTGTGAGCCACTGCGGTCAGGAAGTAATTGCCCGCACGGCCTGTGAAATTACAGACCAGGGAATTCTTGCCCGTTTCTTTGTGGGCTTTCCCGCAAACGGCAGAACCATCAACGCGACGGAGCTTGAAAAAATTCTTTTTGATTTTCTCCCTGCAGGTGTGGAGCAGAGTTTCTTCTATAAAAATATAAACAGCGCACATTTACAAAGGTTCATTTTTCTTGCGGAAGACCAGGAATATATCCGCAAGGCTTTAAAAAAACAGAAGCTTGCTGCTTTTGTGGCAGACGGCGCGATTCTTCCAAGAGAAAGCGGTGTTTCCCAGAAACCTATGAAAAATGCAGTCACTTTTTCCTCCCCGGAAAGTCTTCGGGTTACTTTAGAGCTTCCTCACAAAGGAAAAATAACAGGTATGGGAGTTCCCTGCGGTATCACCTTAATTATAGGCGGTGGCTATCACGGAAAATCCACTCTCTTAAACGCACTGGAACTTGGTGTATATAACCACATTCCGGAAGACGGAAGAGAATATGTTATCACAGATGAAAGCGCCTTAAAACTCCGCTCAGAAGACGGCCGTTTCATTAAAGATACAGACATTTCCATGTTCATTAACGACCTTCCAAACAAAAAAGATACTCACTGCTTCTCTACAGAGGATGCCAGCGGTAGCACCTCTCAGGCTGCCGGTATTGTGGAAGGCATCGAATCTGGAAGTCGTGTTTTCCTTTTGGATGAAGATACCTCCGCCACCAACTTTATGGTCCGAGATGAATTTATGCAGAAAGTGATCCGCCGGGAAAAAGAGCCCATCACACCGTTCCTTGAGCGTGCCAGAAGTCTCTATGAGAAGGGCGGTATTTCCACCATCCTTGTAGCCGGAAGCTCAGGAGCTTTTTTCCACATTGCGGACACTATTATTCAGATGGACAATTATTGCCCTGTAGATATTACTTTTTCCACAAAAGAACTATGTAAAAGCTATCCTCTTACAGAATCTCACATCCCGCCTTTCCATATGCCGCAAAGCCACCGGATTATGACAAAAGCTGCTGCCGTAAAAGCGAAAGGGAGAAATTATTTTGGAAAAGAAATGGCCTCTGTTCCGGAGCGCCTGAAAATTAAGGTTCACGGAAAAGATGGCTTCTCTCTTGGAAAGCAGGAAATTGACCTTCGCTATATTGAGCAGATTGCAGATGGGGAGCAGACAGCTTCTCTCGGACTTCTCCTTAAATATGCCTGCGAACACTTAATTGACGGAAAACGTACACTCGGGGAAATCGTGGAATTTCTTAATCATAAGCTGGAAGAAAAAGGATTTGACGCCTTCCGGGAAAACGGATATGTTTCCGGTGGGTATGCCATGCCGAGGATTCAGGAGATTTATTCCTGCTTTAACCGATATAGAAGGGTATAATTTTACCCAAACAAAAACTACCTCTTCTTCGGCGGTCCTGCCGTGAGAGGTAGTCTTGTTATTTACATATTTAGGGAAAGGAAAGAGTTATCTTAAAAGCTCTGTTCTTTTAAGATGTATATATCATATCAGGTAATTGTGAGGAAATTTTGTCTTAATTCTAATAAATTTATAAAAACAATTAAAAAGATATTATAGAATTATGATTTTCCTCTCTTAGTCGTGTCTCTCATCCTCATTATCGTAGCATTCGCAGAAACGGGCAGCAAATGCCGGCGGTTCATCTTTCACATAAAGATGGGATATGTCTCCAAAAGAACTGATACGGAATGAAGCAATTCCTCTTCTTCTCTCCTCTGTCACGACAGTGGTGACAGAAGTTGGAGCAGCACACATTCCATGCCATAAAACCATAGGAGATGCCCCAATCAGATGTGCTAAAAGTACACATTCCAGTCCAAAATGACAGAAAAATACAAGTGTATCCTGATTCGGTTTTTCCACCCTGTAAATATGATCTTCCCGTACATATCCATGTTTTGCAAGAAGCCTGTCAAACTCTCCTGTTACCTTTTCGTATTCTTCTTTAATATGCTCCGGAGTAAAACGCTCATTTTCAAACCAGTGATCATACTGATAAAAACGCGCGTCCTTTGTCCAGTCCTGTGGCAGCCAGTCCCATAATCCCTTCTTTCTGTCTGTTACATCGGGACGGTTAATGTAATACGTAAACTCTCGAAGCCAGTCGCATTCTTCTGCTGTCCTGCCCATCTTTTTTAAAGTAAGAGAAGCCGTATCCTTTGCTCTCCCAAGAGGGGAAACGTAAAAGTCCTTTATATCCAGCTTTGAAAGCCGTTCTGATAAATATTCCGCTTCTTTCCAGCCTTTTTCTGTGAGAGAATCTATGGAATAATCCGGGTCTCCATGTCTTACAATTAATAACTTCATTTCATTTCTCCTGCCTGCATAATATTATCCTTCAAGTATATATCCTTTGCCAGCACATTGTCAATCAGGATAAAATAAGCCTCCTGTAAAAATACAGGAGGCTTATTGCATTTGCCGTTATTATCCCTTTACACCGGAAGCCACAATGCTTTGCTTCAATTGTTTTGAGAAAAGAATGGAGAGAAGAATGACCGGTGTAATCGTTACTACCGCAAGTCCCATCAGAGCGTTCTGCTTTGTACTTACATTATTGGAAATATTATAAAGAGCAACATTTAAGGTCCATAAATTCTGATTCTCTGTTACCATCCATGCCCAGAAGAAGTCATTCCAGTTTCCAATAAACGTCTGAAGGGCAATCAGAGAGATAATCGGTTTTGACAGCGGCATACAGATTTTACTGTATAAGTATAAGTTAGAGGCTCCATCAAGAGAAGCCGCCTCAAAATAGCTTCCAGGAATCTGATCAAAAAATCCTTTGTACAAGTATACATAGAAACCATACGGATATAAAAACGGAAGCAAAAGAGCTGCGTAATTATTGTAGGCTCCCATTTCTCTGTACATAACCAGCTGCGGAAGCATAATACTCGCAAACGGCACCATCATGGCCCCCATAAAAAACATCAATACCACTTTTCCGGCTCTTGGGGTCAGAAGTCTGCTGATTACAAAGGCACAGACAGAGCAGAGAATCACCTGTGCAATCATGGCAAAACCGATAACGATCACACTGTTTCCCACAAACGTCATAAACCCGAATTTTGCAATCGTTTCATTCTTCGGATATATGTATCCCGGCATCTGAAGATAGTATTTAAAGCTCTCTACGTTCAGCCAGTTATTCCGTTTATCGCCTACAGAAACAAGCTTTCCTATCAAAGGATATTTTTCATTGATCAGTTCTGTTACGGATTCTTTAAAGTAACTTCCAAGCCCTTCCGGACATTCCTTTGAAATTCCATTTAAATCAAACTCGTATCCAAGAGATTCACTTGCTCTTAAATATCTGTCACCATGCAAAATTACTTCTTTTTTAATTGCAGAACGGGTAAAGATTCCATAATCGCATTCCATCTGCAGTTTCATCTGATGGGCTCTTGAATGAAATACAGTTTTCCCATCCCTTGTACCATAAAACTGTACTTCCATAATGGACTGATCACCCATTTTATAGTTGATTCCAAACATGGCAAGCACACTGTCCTGCTGCATCAAATCTTTTAACTCTTCCTCACTTCCCTCTATATCTGAATAATCTGCCACAAGAGAGACACTGTTTGCAGAAGAAGGCAAAAGCTTTGGAGGAACTTCATATATTTCCGAATTATTTTTCATAGAGCCGGATACTGCAAATATAAAGGGATACAACATAAGTGCCGCAAACATAAGGGACAGCACAACTGCACATATCTTTAACGTCCGGTCAGATCCGCTCATCCGGATTTTATTTTTATTCTTCTTTTTTGACATAGCTGTTCTCCTATTCTCTTTCCGATTTTTCAAAGTGCATCTGCACCATAGTCAGCAGCGCTGTTACAATAAGAAGGATGATGGAAGCGGCAGAACCGCGGCCATAATTCAAATCCTGATTAAATGCCTGATAGATAAAAATGCCCTGTGTCGTGGACGAACCGCTTGGACCACCTGATGCATACATATATGGCGCATCCAGAAGCTGCATAGTTGTAATCACACACATAATCAGCTGGATAAATACCATAAATGAAATATTCGGAAGAATAATTTTTGTAATTTTAGAAAATCCTGTACATCCGTCAAGAGCTGCGGATTCCAGAATATCTCCTGAAATTCCCTGAATAGCAGACAGATACAGAAGAACGGTAAGACCGCCTCCAAGAACACCGGGGAAAATAATACAAAACTTTACAAGCTCAGGATCGCTTAACCATGCCTGAGGTTCCCCGCCGAAAAACTTCACAATCTGATTTGCAACACCATAATCCGGATGCCATATCCATCTCCATATAATTACATTTACAGAAGTAGGGATCAGCGCCGGAAGAATATATAACGTCGTCAGACCTTTTTGAAGTCGCTGCAGCTCATTTAAAAGAAGTGCCTGGATCAGCGGAATAAAAAAGCACATCGCAAGCTGCAAAAGAAGAAAAATCAAAGTATTCTTCCATGACTGCCAGTAAAAGTCCATCTGAAACATATCCTGATAATTTTTAAACCCTACAAATTTTCCCGGCGGATTAATAGGATCATACTTAAATAGTGATATGAAAAAGGCACTTACAATCGGGTAATATTTTAACCACAAAGTAAAAAAAATAGGCGGTGCAAGAATACACCAGGGAGCTACTTTTCTTCTGAAGGTGTAGCTTGACATCCCATGTTTTTTCTTTTCTTTTTTATTCATTTTTATCTGATACCTCCTGCCCTCGATTCTATACCTACAGTATAATAGAAAATTGCCTTCTGAAAAATCAACAGGTTACACTTTTTATGTGTCTTTATTTAACCTTTGCATTTTCTTTTGAAAAAGAGATAAAAAAGTAGACATTTTTTGCACAAAACGTTAATTTCCTGTAATTTCTTTATATAAAATTCTCTGTTATAATAAACACACAAAACGAGTTCGAGATGAACCAAAGGAGGATGTAGCATGAAAAAAAGAAGTTTAGCTATCTTATTAAGCCTCAGTATGGCAGCTGTTTCCATGATGGGTGCAGCCACAACTGTATTTGCTGAAGAAAAAGCAGAAGAAAAAGAGCCCGTAGAGCTGACCCTGTGGGTGACAAGCCGTGACGAAGACGACTTTGAAGCAGAAATGGACGCAAAATTTGAGGAAGAGCATCCGTGGATTACTTTAAATAAAATCGTAAAAGAAGGCGATCCGGGAAACGAATTTTACCAGGCAGTTGCTGCCGGCAATGCTCCTGATCTTGTAAACTGTTCCTTCACTATGATGGATACTTATATGAAATCCGGAATTCTTGAACCATTAAATGCTTACACAGACAACTGGGATGAATGGGGCAATTTTACAAAAGAATATGTAGATATGTTTACACTTGACGGAAATGTTTACGGAGTTCCTTACACAGTAGCGCCTATGCTCTTTGGCTATAATAAAGCCCTTTTTGAAGAAGCAGGAATTGAAAAACTTCCGGAAACATGGGATGAAGCTCTGGAGGCAGCAAAAAAAATCAATGACCCAGACAATCAGATTGCAGGATATGCAACACTGGCAGCTGAATGGACAGAATGGTTCTTCCAGTATTATGTATGGCAGGCTGGCGGAGACCTTACAAAACAGAACGAAGACGGAACAGCAGAACTGACCTTTACAGATCCTGCAGTTATGGAAGCAGCAAAATATTATCAGCAGCTTCGCAAGGATGACGTTTTACAGAGCGATCTCACTCTCAAATTTACAGACCTTGTCACAAACTTTGGTCTTGGCAAAATCGGTATGATGCCATTTGCAGCAGACTGGGTAAAAGATGCCGTATCTCAAGGTATGGATCCAGACGACCTTGGCCTTATGCTTCCTCCGGCAGGACCTTCCGGTGAAAGAACAACCGCTATTGCAGGTACTACTTACGTAATCAATGCAAAAGCAGATCAGGCAAAGAAAGATGCAGCATGGGAATATATTGCACACAAAGCAGGTGCTGAATACCAGAAAGCTTACTACGAAAATCTTGCAACAAAAGGTGCTCCAAACCCGATGATTATTCCAAGAGACGATATGACAATTACTGATTTCTATGAATTCCCTGAGGAATATTCCGATGTTCTTGAACAGGCTAAGACAATTGGCCGTCTTGAATTCTACGGTAAAGCAGATTTCGGTACTTATGTAGACAGAGCTGTACAGAAGATTCTTGTTGATCCGAATGCAGATCCGGAAAAAGAATTTGCAGATGCACAGAAACAGTGTGAAGATGAAGTTCTGGAATCTTTCAACGAAACAGCTAAAAAATAATTCACACAAATATATTATTTTTTCGGGAGCAGATATATAATGTATCTGCTCCCTTTTATTTTTAACAACTTTACAGGAGGATATTTTTATGAGTAAAAAAATGACTATCGCCATTCTTGGTCTGGGAAGCCGCGGTCTTCAGGTATATGGAGATATTATCAGAAAATATGATTCTATTATGGAAGTAACTGCCGTTGCTGATTTGCTTCCCGACAGACTTGTAAACGCAAAAAATTTTTTTGGTCTGAAAGATGATGCATGCTTCTCAAGCGCAGAAGAGCTTTTGTCCAGAGAACGTCTGGCAGATGCTGTTTTTATCTGCACGCAAGACAGAGATCATGTTCCTCAGGCAAAGGCAGCGCTGAAAAAAGGTTATCATATTCTTCTTGAAAAGCCGGTTTCCAATTCTGCCGAAGAATCTCTTGAACTTTTAGAAGAAGCGAAAAAATACGACCGAAAAATTTGTGTATGCCATGTTCTTAGATATACCCCTTTTTATTCCACTTTAAAAAAAACTCTCGCTCGCGGAGATATCGGACGAATTATAAATATACAGGCCCGGGAGGATGTGGGCTTTTTCCATCAGGCCCATTCATTCGTAAGGGGTAACTGGAGAAACAGTGACACAACCAGTCCTATGATTCTTGCAAAATGCTGCCATGATATGGATCTTCTTGTGTGGCTTTCCGGTTCTTCCTGTAAACAAGTCTCTTCTTTTGGAAATCTTACATGGTTTAAAGAAGAAAATGCTCCAAAAGGAGCTGCCAGACGCTGTCTCGATGGCTGTCCTGCAAAAGAGCACTGCCCCTATGATGCAGAGAAAATTTATATTTCCAACCCTGATACCGGTGTAAGACATGAAAATGGATGGCCCGCTAATACTTTTGCAGTCCCTCCTACCGAAGAAAATGTCAGAAAAGCTCTGGAAACAGGCCCTTATGGACGTTGTGTGTATTACTGCGATAACAATGTTGTCGATCACCAGGTTGTAAATCTTCAGATGGAAAATGACATAACCATAACTTTTTCCATGTGTGCATTCAGCGCAAAATGTAGCCGTACAATTAAAATTATGGGAACTTTAGGTGAAATTGAGGGAAATATCGACGAAAATAAAATTTATTATACTCCCTTCGGTCAGGAAACACAGATCATTGACCTTACTTCATTTACAGATGATTTCAGTGGTCACGGAGGCGGTGATATTCGCATGGTAAAACAATTTGCAGACTATGTAATGACCGGGAAAAAGACAGATTCTATCACAGACCTTGATATTTCCCTGGAAAGCCATTTCATTGCTCTTGCAGCAGAGGAATCCCGAAAATTGCAGGGAAAACCCATCTCCATTCACGAATTTATGTTATAATAAATATATTAAAAGCAGCAGAAAGGAATGCATTCTATGAAAAAACAGCGGAAAGATTCACTTCATAAAAGCACTAAGATTCAGACATTTTTACGGAAAACCAGCATTTTCCGAAGACTTATAATATCCTTTCTGCTGCTTATTGCGCTGTCCTCAGCCTTTATTACTTTTTTCTTCCTCTTCCGCTATTCTAACCTTCTGGAAGAGAAAATTGAACACACCGTTTCTCTTATGGTACAAAATGCAGCTTTAAAAACCCAGGATGTTATGCAGGAATATGAAGAGCTCACGGTTTCCTTCTATGGAGATTCCCATTTGATACGGGCGCTTCAGGAAAATGCCTCACTGAAAGAAACTCCTGATTCTTCTCTGTATCAGGCGAATAAGACATATATTGAAAAAAGACTGTACCACGCATCTTCTGAGAAACGCAATATTCTGAATATGCAGCTTGTCACACCATACTGCCAGTATTATATGATGGAAGAAAATGGCTATCGAAGAGGCGGATGTATCCGCAATCTGGATGAATTTTATAAATCGGACTTTTATCTTCTTCCTCAAAAACAAAGAGGCTATCCTACCTGGATTGAAACAGATGAACAAAGCCGTACTTTTTATCAGAGTGAACAAAATGTGTATGGTTTTGGAAATCTGATTACCTTATGCGTAGGTATCTACACACCAGTAGACCGTGAATTTCTCGGAGTACTGATTGTAAATATCAACCTGGAAGCCTTTTCTGAAATTTGGGACGGCTCTGCTGCCTCAAAAGAAGGAAATGCTTTTTTATCCGGAAGAGATGGGCTTTTAATGTCCTATTCCCCGAATATGCTAGCACCTTCCTTTCCAAAATCAAACGATAAATACGAACAGATGCTAGAAAATGAAAAAGGGATTATAGAAAGCAGTGCAGATAATCAGATTATTCTGACTGCCTACCAGAGAATCCCTTCCACCAATCTCCTCACCACTTACATGGTAAACAAAGATCTCGCTTTTGAAAGTATCTATCAGCTTCGCAATTTCTGCCTTCTGATTCTTGCTTTCGTAGTTGCCGCCAGTGTATTAATTGCGTATTTTGTTACAAAAAGCATTTCTCAGCCTGTGGATCAGCTGATTTCTGTTATGAAAAAGGCCGGAAACGGCGAGTGGAATTCCCGCTATCCTAATAGCGGAAATGATGAGATTACCATTCTGGGAGACTGTTTTAATGAAATGGCTGAAAAAACAGGTCAGCTTATTGAACAGGTATATCTTTCTGAAATACGAAGGCAGCAAATCTCGCTCAGCTTAAAAAACGCGCAGCTTGATGCACTCCTGATGCAGATTAATCCTCATTTCCTCTACAATACACTTGATATTATCCGGTGGGAGGCAATGTATGAGGCAAATGGAGAAAGCAGAGTCACCCACATGATCGAAGCCTTCAGCCGTCTCTGCCGCATGGGAATCCATGCCGGAAGCAACACCATTACTCTTTCTGAAGGAATCCGCCACGGAGAAACTTATCTGGAAGTTATTAATTTCCGCCATCAATATAAAATAGAACTGGAAAAAGATTTCTCTATAGACACTGAAAAAGTTTATGTTCCTCCATTTATGCTGCAGCCGCTTTTTGAAAATGCTGTAACACACGCCTTCGGCGATGCGAGCAAAGGCTGCCGGATTATCCTGAAAGGCAAAATAGACAGGGATACTCTCTTTCTTATTGTTGCAGATAACGGAAAAGGAATTTCTTCGGAAGAATGCGAAAAATTAAATGCCCGCATGATGGATTCCGACGCTTTCCGGAACAGCTCCGAAAGCATCGGCATGATAAATGTAAATCAGAGAATCCGGCTGTTTTATGGTTCAGAATACGGAATCCATGTAAAAAGCCAACAGGATAGAGGTACAGAAATCACAATCACTCTGCCTGTAAGAACAATATCAGAAGACATGAAAATGGAAGTGGAGGATGAAAAAAATGGCTTATCAGGTATTAATCATAGATGATGAGGAAATTGTGTGCCGGGGGATGGCGCAATTTGTAAAATGGAAGGAACACGGCTTCTCCGTTGCCGGCACTGTATATCTCGCAAAAGAAGGTCTGAAATTTCTGGAAAACAACCATATCGATGTTATTTTTCTTGATATAAGAATGCCTGAGATGACCGGTCTGGAAATGCTGAAAATCATTTCTGTAAAATACCCTTCTGTAAAAACAGTAATTTTAAGCGGTTTCAGTGAATTTTCTTATGCCAAAGAAGCCATTCGATACGGTGCATATGATTACTTAAATAAACCCGTAAATTTACAGGAAATTGAAGGACTTCTCGATCGTCTGGCTCTTGAATTTAAAAAAGAAGAACAGGAAAATAACGTACGGAAAAATCGACTGGAAGGACTTCTCCTCTCCATCGCAAAAGGCCATTCCCACATTCGTGAAGAACAATATCAGCTTCCGCCTCTCGGAGACTGGTACGGACTTTCTATGGAAATGATGCCGCACGGACTTTCTGAGGAAACCATTTCGCAATATAAGAAAGATCTGAAACGTGAAATACGCCTTGTCATTCCTGACGCTGTTCTTTTAGACAACCAGATTTACGGTATGTTTGCTTTAATTCCGTATAACAGTCCTACAGAGGCCTCCAGTTTCACCAGCATTTTAGAACAGGCCGGAGAACGAAACGGCGGATGGTTTTTTGGCGGCAGCAAATATAAAAACGGCTACTCTGATCTTCCCGACGCTTATGAAGAGGCGGAACAGGCACTCCGATATAATAAAGCAAGAGAAGGAAGCGGCATTATATGGTACAAAAATATAGAAATGCTCTTCCCAAAAGAAGTACCGGAAATGTCAGATGTGGCAAATGCTCTGGTATCTATACTCACAAATCCAGAGGAAAGGGATCAAGCTGTTACATATATGGATTCTGTTTTGAACTCTCTGAATGATAAACGTTTAAGCGTACTTCAGATTCAGGCAGCCTGCATTGGCGGACTTATTGAATTAAACGGAAATCTGCAGAATCTTAAATTAAAATCAATCAATCTTCGCCAGAGTTTGAATTCTATCCTTGAAAACATTCTTCTGTGTCACGATTTCCCGAGTACAAAAAGCTGTATTCTTGATTATGTACAGAAACTTTCCAATAAACTTAATGAAGCAGATGAACAGCAGCTGGCAAAAGGAATCATCCATGATATACAGATTTTTATTCGAAATCATTATCAGGAACCTATCTCTCTTGCCTCCCTTGCAGAGCAGTTTTATCTTCACCCGAATTATTTAAGCCGCCTCTTCAAAGAAAAAACAGGAAAAAATTTTATTGATTACATTACAGAAATTCGAATGGATAAAGTGAAACAAATGCTTGAAGATCCAAGCGGAAAAATCAGTGACATCAGTCAGGCTGTGGGTTATGAAAATCCCAGGTACTTCAGTAAAGTTTTCAAGCAGACAACAGGCTTTACCCCAAGAGAATACAGAGAACACATCCTTTCCTTAAAAGGAAATCATTAAATACAAACTCAGCCCATTGCGGCAGAACGGAGCATTTTATGAATTCACAATTTTATGGTGTCATTACAGCCCGAGAAGAATTTCTTTATCCTGACAGCGTACTGTCACCTCTTCCGGACTCTCTTTTTATTCCCTCTCCATTAAATGGAATGCCGGGAATTCAGCTTCTTCTTCAGACAAAAGGAAACACCGTTTCCATCGAACTGGACTCTTTTTCGTCCGAAGAATCCGAAACCTGTAATTCACCATTTCTTCCGGAGTTTTTTCAAATGCATGCTATTCCTGTAGAATATAATACGGGAGACGGAGTAAGTCAGGGCGGTTCCATGGTTCTGGAAAATCCGCCTTCCGAAAAACCGGGCTACGCAAGCCGTCTGGCACCCTTTTTTGTATATGACTGCCTTATTCCCAATGAAAATAATATTTTTTCTGTAACAGAAGAAAGAGCAGCCATATACATTTGTTTAAAACCTGTTTCTTCTATCACTCCCGGAATTTATAGTTTTTCCTTAAAGGCACATATGAGCGAAGGTGTATATACCTGCCGTATTTCTATTCATATTTATGATGTTTCCATACCTGAGGATACCTTTCCTGTAACAAACTGGTTTTCTCTGGAAGCAATCCGCCGTTTTCATAATGTGGATTCCGGCACCGAAAAATTTCTTTCTGTTGTTAAACAATATGCGCAGTCCATGAGGCGCATTCACCAGAATATCTTTTTCATAGAGCTTGATGAAACATGCGTAATTTCCAGAAATCCTTATGCCTTTAATTTTGAATATCTCACTCCTGTAATCTCCTGTTTTTTTGAAGCAGGTATGAAAAAAATGGAACTGGGCACGCTCTTAAGCAGGGGCTTCCTTCCAAACGGAAAACCCGATATGTATACAGATAAATTCACCTGCTCTATGGCCAGAGAAATCCCTTTCGATACACTGGAAGGATATACCATTACAGTCACCTACATAAAAAGTCTGGCAGCTTATTTAAAAAAGCACGGTTGGGAGGACAACATCCTGTTTCATATTCACGATGAACCGGATATCCACTATAAAGATCAGGAAACACTGCATGCGCGAAAACGTCAGTATTATCTCGCAGCAAGTATTCTTCGAAAATATCTTCCCGGAGTTCAAATTATTGAAGCAGTAGATTCCGCTGAATTTCGCGGAGGAATTGACATATGGGTGCCAGGCACCGCCGGATACGAAAAGCGCAAAAATGAATTTGATACTTTAATTTCTCTTGGCGAAACTGTATGGAATTATGTGTGCTGCGGACCGGAAGGCTATTGGCTGAACCGATTCCTTGATTATGATTTAATTAAAAACCGACTGCTTTTCTGGGGTTTTGCCAGAAACAGAATCAGCGGCTATCTTCACTGGGGCTTTAATCAATTTCCGGAAGACATGAACCCTTACAAAGGCACAAGCTGCCCTAATCATACTGGAATCGGAACAAACTTCCCCTGTGGTGACTCTTTTCTCATTTATCCCGGAAAAGATGGTCCCAATCTCGGAATGCGTATGGAGGCTCAGCGCCGTGGTGCTGAAGACGCCGCTTTATGGCAGCTCCTTCGCAAAAAAGATGAAGCATTGCACGACCAGCTTTTAGATGAAGTATTTACAAATAATTATACATATGACAGCAGCCCGGAAAAACTGGAAACTATTTACGAAAAACTTCTGCAAAATCTGGAATGATTTTTTAATGTCAAAAGACTTTTACTGCACATTCTTCCTGTGCAAAAAAGAGAAATGCAGAATGCTATAAGTTCTGCATTTCTCTTTTACTATCCATTTTCTTTCTTATATACTCACATCCGCTTCTCCAAATATCGAAACACAACTATCCCAATAATATACTGAAAGATGAAAAGTCCAAACAACATGGCGATAATCCAGGCTTTTGCTTGAAATACCGCAAGAATAAAAGAAATGCCAAGAAGAACAAACGTCATAATCTGATATGCAATCTGTCCTGAATATCAAGTAAACTTTGCGCTACAATAAATACATGAGAATTTTAGGAGAAAAGATCTCTGTACTTTTAAATATAAAAAAATAAGAGAAACGTTGTAAAATCAACGTTTCTCTTATTTCTCATCAATGCCGCAGACCGGAATCGAACCGGTACGAGAGGTTAGTCCCGCAGGATTTTAAGTCCTGTGCGTCTGCCAGTTCCGCCACTGCGGCATATATTGAAAGGTTATGGGGCCTACAGGGCTCGAACCTGTGACCCTCTGCTTGTAAGGCAGATGCTCTCCCAGCTGAGCTAAGACCCCACATAACGACCCAGAAGAGACTCGAACTCTCGACCTCCGCCGTGACAGGGCGGCGCTCTAACCAACTGAGCCACTGGGCCAAAAAATATATTTTAAAAATGGACCTTCGGGGACTCGAACCCAGGACCGACCGGTTATGAGCCGGTTGCTCTAACCAACTGAGCTAAAGGTCCAAAAAGCCGATGATCGGACTCGAACCGATAACCTGCTGATTACAAATCAGCTGCTCTGCCAATTGAGCCACATCGGCATATGACTCCGACGGGAATCGAACCCGTGTTACCGCCGTGAAAGGGCGATGTCTTAACCGCTTGAC